>Ga0187847_10000015_pt1 | contig 206332 bp, 175 predicted proteins | sample June2016WEW_4_10_FD_132458 | JGI IMG/M metagenome (GOLD analysis project Ga0187847, IMG submission 132458) | Peatland microbial communities from SPRUCE experiment site at the Marcell Experimental Forest, Minnesota, USA - June2016WEW_4_10 | ecosystem: Environmental > Terrestrial > Soil >...
ACCTGTGGCGCTAACGGCCACCGTTCCGGTGGCCCAAAATTCGGGGCCGCGTCAGCGACCCCGCCTAGCCGCTTCGAGCGGCTCACAGACTAAAGCCCCCGGCTCTGCCGGGGGATACTTACTACGACGCCAGAGTAGTGGGCAGGTAGGCTCATGTCTCCTGCCCATTTTCTCAGCGACCCAACGAGTGTAGCGCTTTAGCGGCTTCTAAAATTGAAGCTTGAACGCCAATTGGATCGAACGCGGGCCGCTCGCCAACAGGCTGCGACGACAGCGAATGCACGCTGACCATCACCTGAATTGGGGCTGGGGTAAACCGACGGCTCGGTCATATCGAAGCGACGAGATATTTTGTTAATCTACAATGGTTTACAAAAAGTTCTTGTCTGGGGCGGAGTCCCCCGAAAGTGCTAGTCCACCGGGTCTTTCCTGGGTGATAGACTCGGTACTGTCCTCCCTTGGGAGCGTAGACGCCTATGACTGTGTCCAGCGAGCCCCATACGGTTGTGCGCTTCGGTGTATTTGAGGCGGACTTGCGTGCGGGGGATCTGCGGAAGAAAGGAACCAGGGTAAAGATTCAGGACCTACCCTTTCGCGCGCTTGGAGTCCTGCTCAGCCGGCCGAATGAAGTTGTGACGCGCGAAGAATTCCGGCAGGCGCTTTGGCCGCAGGATGTTTTTGTCGATTTTGACCGTGCCATCAGCAGCGCCATCAAGCGACTGCGCGATGCGCTGGGCGACCCCGCTGAGAATCCTATCTTTATAGAAACCATCGAGCGCCGCGGGTACCGGTGGATCGCTCCAGCATCTGGTGTCCCGACTTCGAGCACAGTGACGCCGCTTGCGTCCGATGCGCGTGAGGCGGAGCTAGAGCCGGCCGTAAGTTCGATGGCCGTTCCCGATAGTTTGATTTCGCCACCAGCGTTTTCGTTTCGGTCGCGAAAGTTGGAGTATGCTGCGCTGGTTTTGGCGCTCCTGTTGGTGGCGGGGATCATGCTCTTCGGGTTTCACGGGATAAAGGCCGCAGGCAATTCGCCGCAATCGGCTGCGGATGCTGGGTTGCATCCGGCGAATCAGGAAGTCAAAGATCTTTATCTGCAAGGCCGCTACTACTGGAACAAGCGCACGCCCGAGGATCTGCAAAAGGCGGTGGACTATTTCACGCAGGCGATTGTGCACGATCCGGGATACTCGGACGCCTATGTTGGACTGGCTGACTGCTACAACCTGCTGCGCGAATATAGCGCGATGAAGAGTAGCGAAGCGTATCCGCGGGCGCTGGCTGCGGCGCGCAGAGCGGTTGAGCTCGATGACAAATCATCGCAGGCGCACGCTTCGCTGGCGTTTGTTTCGTTTTGGGGAATGTGGGACGCTGCGACCGCCGATCGCGAATTTCGCCGCGCGATTGAACTCGACCCGAACAACGCGAATGCCCACCATTGGTATTCGCCGGTGCTGGGAACGATGGGCCGCTACACGGAGGCGCTGACGGAAATTGAGCGCGCGCAGGCGCTCGACCCCACATCCAAGTCGGTGCTGGCGGACAAGGGAATCATCTTGTATGGGATGGGACGGCGGCAGGAAGCACTTGACCTGCTGCGGCAAATGGAAAAGGCCGAACCGGAGTTCGTATCCCCACCTCGTTACCTGGAGAGAATTTATCTGGACATGGGCGACTATCCGAACTACCTGGTGGAGTTAAGAAAGAGCGCGGTACTGAGCCATGACAGTGCGGCGCTGGTTGTGGCCTCGGCTGCCGAGAAGGGATATGCGGCTGGCGGGGCGCACGCCATGTTCGAGAACATACGCAATGAACAGCAAAAGCTCTACGATCAGGGAAAATTTTCGTCCCTCGCACTGGCCGGCAGCTGCGCGCTCGAAGGAAATAAGCGGGACGCCTTGAAGTACCTGAAAATCGCTTACGATCAGCACGAGGATGACGTTGTCGGCGTCGCCGGGAACCGCTTGTTCGATAACCTGCACGACGATCCGGAAATGCAGCGAATTCTGGCGGGAGTCAAGATCCAGCGCGCGCCGGGGGCAGGGAAGAGCTGAGTTTCGCAGGCGTTGACCCTTGCTCCAGAGATTCTAGCGGTAAGGAAGACGCGCCCCCAGTGCCTTCAGGCGCGAGGCCGGCGCGGCGCGTTTCATTGGAATCGCCTCCACGCGTTGAGCTTCGGCGGCAATTCTCAAGGCGTGGAAAGCGAAGACAGATACAGTGTGCGCCTTCGTGTTTCCCACGTCGGTATGTAACCGAAACTAGCTTTCCTCGATTGCCTGAAAGCTGTAGCGAAACGTGCGAAGCTCGATCCTGGTAGTTTCTGGCTCCACAAGTTCCGCGCTACGTTCGCAACACGGAACCTGTGGGCTACGGCGGACGGTTCAAGCGTGGCTCGGTCACTCCGATAGGGAAAGCACGATGCGATATTTGAAGCCGTCGCGCAGCCAAGAGATGCGGGACAAAGTGGATGTCTTTTGGGAGTAGGAGCGTTTGGGTCGGGTGGGTTCTGGGTGAAATTGTTTGTTAACAACACTTGACGAGACATCTATATTTCTGCAAATATCGAAACATGTCGATTGCAGCCAGGAAGACAGACCCAAAGAAGGTTGCCAAGTATGCAGACATGTTCTCCGCCGTGGGAACCGAGGCCCGCCTGCGCATTATGCAATTGCTTCTCGCCGCCCACCCTGAAGGTCTAGTCGTTACCAAGATTCAGGAAGAGCTGGACATTCCTAGTTCTACGCTGTCTCACCACCTTGAAAAACTCAGAGGCGAAGACCTCGTCCTCGTTCGTCGTGAGAGCACATTCCTGCGATATACGGCCAACACCGAAGCGCTGCAGGAGCTCTTGCAATTTCTCTACGCCGAGTGCTGCACGCGCAACAAAGCACTTAAACCCGAAGCAATTGTGCAGTTATGCAGATAGGAGGAACCGTGAGCACGGAAAACATTAAGGAAGTTGTGAAAGAAAAATACGGCGAGGCGGCCTTGCGTGTCGGCAGGGGCGGAAGTGCTTGTTGTGGCAGCGCTCCTTCCACTGCGAGCGGCTGCTGTGATCCCATCACGTCCAATCTCTACGATGCCTCGCAAGCCGGACAGATCCCGGAGGAAGCTATGCTGGCTTCGCTGGGATGCGGCAATCCCACGGCTCTGGCGAAACTAAATGCGGGAGAGACCGTTCTTGACTTAGGTTCCGGCGGCGGGATTGACGTGTTGCTCTCGGCGCGCCGCGTGGGGCCGACCGGCAAGGCATACGGCCTCGACATGACCGATGAGATGCTGGCGCTCGCCAATGAAAACAAGCGCAAGTCTGGGCTAAGCAATGTGGAATTTCTCAAGGGAGAAATCGAGCATATCCCCCTGCCCGACAACTCGGTGGATGTGATCATCTCCAACTGTGTCATCAATCTTTCCGCCGACAAGGATAGCGTGTTCGCCGAAGCATTCCGCGTCCTCAAGCCCGGCGGACGTTTCGCAGTGTCCGATGTTATTACCCAAGGCGATGTTCCGCCCGAGATTCGCAAGAGCGTACTGGCATGGGTCGGCTGCGTTGCCGGAGCGCTGGAGCAGGATGAATATCGCGGCAAACTCAAGGCAGCCGGGTTTGAGCAGGTGGATCTGGAGCCGACACGCGTCTATCGCGTTGAAGACGCCCGCGAATTTCTTTCCGTCCAGGGCATCGACGTGGATGCTATCGGCCCGCAAGTGGACGGCAAGTTCCTCAGCGCCTTTGTGCGTGCGACCAAGCCCGCCGCTTGCTGTGGGCCGACCTGCTGCCAATGAGGGGACATGCAAGGGACCTATAACGTCTTGTTCCTGTGCACCGGAAATTCGGCTCGCTCGATCATGGCCGAAGCGATCATGAATTACAAAGGTCGCCCAAACTTTGCCGCCTACAGTGCCGGGAGCCATCCTGCAGGAGCGATTCGTCCCGAGGCGATCGCGCAACTAAAGAGTGCGCATCTGTCCGCCGAGGGTCTCCGAAGCAAGAGTTGGGAAGAGTTCTCGAAGCCCGACGCCCCCAAACTCGATTTCGTTTTCACGGTCTGTGACAACGCTGCGAAAGAGGTCTGCCCCGTTTGGCCTGGTCAGCCGATGACGGCTCACTGGGGGGTGCCCGATCCCGCCTCGGTTCGGGGCACCGTAGAGGAAATAAAACGTGCATACCGTGATGCCTTCTTGACCCTCGAACGCCGCATAGTTCTGTTCCTCTGTCTCCCGCTGGCTACCATTGACAAGCTTGCGATCAAGAAAGAGATCGACGAGATCGGTCGACAATGAAATTCCACCTGCGTGCTCGGCTGACGGCTGAATTTGTGGATAGCACATTCCTTGTGGCTGCCGTAATCGGTTCTGGCATCATGGGCGAACGGCTGGCGGGCGGGAACGTTGCGCTAGCTCTTCTGGCAAACACGATAGCGACGGGAGCGGCACTCGTTGCACGGATAGCAGCTTTCGTGGACGTGTCAGGCGCCCACTTCAATCCCGTCGTTACGCTGGCTGATGCAATTGAAGGGCATTTCTCGTGGCTTGAAGCTACTGCTTATGTCGTGATCCAAGTCGTCGGGGGGATCGTGGGCGCGGTCATGGCGCACGCGATGTTCGGCCTTCCAGCCATTTCGCTCTCTGCCCGTCCTCGCCACGGATCGACGCTCGTCTTCAGCTAGTTCGTTGCGACGTTCGGTCTCTTGTTCGTCATCCGAGGATGCTCCCGGCTTCGGTCTTCCGATGATTCCGGTCGCCGTTGGGGGTTACATCACGGCTGCTTACTGGTTCACGGCATCGACATCATTCGCTAACCCTGCCGTTACAATTGCTCGTTCACTGACAAATACGTTTTCAGGGATTCAGCCGGCGGATGTACCTCTTCTCATCTTCGCGCGGTTGCTCGGTGGACTCACGGCTCGCGTAATAACGCGGTACCTCGTTGTCCTTTCAAAGACATCCCCGGGGATCGCACCTGTTAACTCCCGTTAATCTCTTTCTCACCAAATAACCGAGCATTCAAACCACGCTGTCGGTGGCGAGAATTGGCCGACGCCCGTCCGGGTCAAAAAGCGCATCGGATGGCAAAGCGAATGCATATACTCACCCCAAGAAGCGAAGTGGTAGACCGATGCCGTCGATTGTACTGGAAAGTCAATTGTCGAAACCACGCGTGACTGTTGAAAAAGCAGATCTCTCGAAAGTCTAGGAAAAAACTCAGCGTTAGGAAGCCCTACAAACGGCTTTCTCAATTCCGGTAGACATTTGCCATCCCCCCATTTCGGGGATTTCGCGCACAACGGACTTTTTCAACAGCCACCGGCAATAGAAGCGCTCACCGATAATGAGCCGAAGGCCGTCCGGGTCAAAAAGCGAAATTGATGTTACGTCAATACGTGGTTAAGGGCTCGTGGCGTTCCTGGTTGGCTTTTCGTGGCGACCAGCATATGCCCCTTAGATTAGGCAATTGGAATCAGCAACTCAGTTTGCAGTTGGTTTTCGGGAGTCACCCGCGGATCATTCAGATAATTTTCAATGCAGAACTCGGGACGCAGGGGCACGCGCTTCTCCGACAACGTCTTGAAGATGCGATCGAATGCCATCCAGATGTGCGAGTAAGGCCCGGTCAGCAGGAAGCGCGCATATTTACCGGCTTTGATGGCTCTGTGGTGGAGTTCGTCGGGGAGCTTGTCCGGCTCTTGGGCGAGGGCAACTCCCGCCTGGTAGATCATTGTGTCTTCACCAGTCTTGCTCTTATCAATTCCGCTCAAGCCGAGGTATTCTCGTACCTGCTGTTGATCAAGTTTCCCGAGCAGTGGCATGAGGTCGTTCCACAGCGGTGGAGCAACTTCGGCGAAAGGCCCGTGCTTCTCAAGATAGACGTAGGGCGTTAACTGTCGACTGACGGGCTCGAATTCGGCTGACAAATTCATGGCGACCTCCCTGAGTAATCTCGGACGACTGAGATCGTAGATCACCGCGTCCTGCCGTTCTTTTCCCAGATTGCGAAAATCGCTCGGGGTCATTGCCAGAGTCTTGCGAAAGGATTTGTTGAATGCCGCCGAGGTCTCATACCCGACGCTCAACGCGATTTCCGTAACCCTCACGTCGGCATCCTCCTGGAGCATGCGAAGTGCCGTCACCAAGCGTATACGCCGAAGGAATTCGAACGGTGTCTCTCCGACATAAGCTTGGAACAGCCGGGCAAAGTGGTAAGAGGACGACCCCGCCTCGTGTGCGATCCAAGACAAACTCATGCGCTCCGCAAGGTGGAGGCGGATATACCTCTGGGCGCGGCCGATTTGCGAGCGATGAAACTGGCTCTGATGTGCCTTTTTGACCATGCCACAGTTTACAAAGCAGTGCAGGCCACTGCTTTTCCAGAATTGCGAAATTGGAGCGTCTTAAAGTGTCGGCCCTCAGGGTCATCCAATAAACCAACCCACCAACCTGCATTGTCTGCGCTCGGTTCAACGGGCGAGTGTGTGTCCGGCAGAATCGGCAAGCGCAGCAGTTCTCTCAAAACCGGCCAGGTTAGCTCACTCTTAAAGTGGCGCTAACACACATTAACCAGAAATCAGCGGCCGACTCCGCTCAGCGATTTGACCGTGGTTCCATTGGTGCGGTTGCGCGCAAATTGCATTGCAGAAACCTAGAGTAGGGACCGTGGTCGAAGTTGCGACAGATCCTATCGCTCAGGATCGCGGAAGCTCAAAACCAGGAAGCCCGAGTACCGCATTGTCAAACGTTAGAGTATGGATGCCGCCATCTCCGCCACCAAGCTCAGCTATCAGAGCGTCTGCGAATGACCCGCGACCCTGTTTCAGACCGCCGATTGCAACCCTGACCTCAGCCATCAAACCGCTTATCTGCAAGGACTCATTTCATCCCACGAGCGGATTACGACAACCCACGCGCCGGATTTCTTTCTTGCGCTATTGCCATGGGTTCTGAAAAGGAATCTGTCCACCTCGCTCTGCGGGATACGATGATGTCCTCCCGCAGTCCGATTGCTTAGGATCTTGTTCTTGTTAATCCACTGCTTAATCGTTGGAAAGCTCATCCCCAGTTGCAGAGCTGCACCTCGAAGCTTCAGCAGTCTCCTCAATGTTCTCTTCGGGGTTTGCCTTTCCCTTGCATCGGACGCAATCGTAACGGCAAGGAAATTCCCGGTCAACTCCGTCGCATCCGCATAGGTCGGTTGCCAAAACATACTGGATCGTACAGTTCTGGACAGTAGAACTGTAGCTAATGTACACTTGCGCCTTCTGTCCCAAGACAGCAAATGTTCGAGGTGAAAATGCGCCAGGCTTACCTGTGTATCGCAGCGGTTGGTGTTTTGCTTTCGTCGTCCTCGGCGTGGGCCCAAACGGGAGCGAGTCTTTCCGGCGTGGTGACGGACCAAACCGGCGCAGCCCTTCGCAATGTCGCGCTGACAATCAAGAACGTCGACACAGGTGCAACGCGCACGATCGCAACCGACGACGCGGGGCACTATCAGGCGTCCGGCCTGACTCTGGGGCGCTTCGAGATTCGAGCGGCTAAACAAGGGTTCGCCGATGAAATGCGCACGGGAATCAGTTTAGCGGTTGGCCAGGACGCCACGCTCGACATCAAGATGCGGCGGAGCACCCCCGACGCCTGCGCGAGCGGCCGTGAGTTCGCCACGACCGATTGCACGCTGACTTGGCACGGCATCACGCTGTACGGTGCGTATGACGCCGGCGTCGGCTGGGTCAGCCACGGCTTACCGGAGAACGGCCACAACTATGAAGGCGAATCTCTGGTGAACCGGAACGGCTATCAACATCGATTCCTCGTCGCACCGAACAACCTGTCGCAGACGGGTCTAGGCGTCAGAGGCAAGGAAGAGTTTCTGCCTGGCTGGTTCGTTGTGTTCAACGCTTCAACTGGGATCAATCCGCAGTCCGGCCTGCTCGCCAATGCTTCGGCCACCCAGATCGCCAACAACGGCCTTCCCAGGAGCAGCTATTCATTCGCCATCGACGGCGCGCGCGCGGGCCAACCCTTCAATGACGAATACTATGCCGGTATATCGTCCACGCATTTCGGCACGCTGACCTTCGGTCGTCAGCGCGCTCTCGGTACGGATGCGATGCTCGCTTACGATCCGGCCAGTGGCGCCTATGCCTTTTCCTACATTGGGTATAACGGCACGATGGCCGGCGGCGGAGACACCGAGGACACCCGTTGGGATGATGCCGTGAAGTATCGCCTCACCCTTGGTCCGGTCCATTTCGGCGCGATGTATAAGTTCGCCGATGGTTCTGCCGGCTGCTACTCGGCCTCCGCAACCTGGACTGCCACCAACTGTACGGCGGAGGCGGCGCATAACAACGCCTATGGATTCAACCTCGGCGGAGATTACCGCAAGTTCTCAACTGACTTCGTCTTCCAACATTACAACCAGGCGATCAGCGTATTGAACCCCTTGCTGGGGCCTCAGAGTTTGGCGGCGCCATATCAGTCGACCACTGACAGCATCAATACAAACCCCATCACCGGGGCCAATCTGATCGACCCGAACAACACTGTATATGGCATCGTGACCGACAACAACGCGATTATGGTCGCCGCCAAGTATAAGTGGGACCCGTTCAAGGTTTTCGCCGGCTACGAATACATCTGGCAGAACAACCCGTCGAATCCGTTGGGCGTTGGCGCCTCGGACCAGGGCGGTTATAACATGAGCGGGGTCGAAGACAACAATCTTGATTCTGAAAAGTTGTTGAACATCTGGTGGACGGGCGTGAAGTACACCTACCGCAGCAAAACCGACCTCACTTTCTCCTGGTATCAACAGCGGCAGAACGACTTCCGTCTTCCGCCGACCTGCACGCCCCAAAGTTTCCGCGCTTCCTGCGCGGGCACCCTCAACGAGGGGTCGCTCTATGCGGATCATCACTTCACCAAGCGTTTCGACGGCTTTGCGGGAATTGCGTATTCCTATGTGAGCGGCGGTCTGGCCATCGCCATTCCTCATGGCCCCGGCGTGCCTTATAACTCCGACAACAACTTTGCTCCAACAATCGGTGGTCGTTTCACCTTCTGATCGCATCCGCGGCGGGCCTCAGTCGAAGGCCGACATGGGTTGTGGTTCATCAAAACCGGCCGCGGCATGCCGGTGCGCAGCGAAGGCGCCCGCTTCTCATCGGTGCCGACGCTTGTCTTTCCTCAAGGTAAACTGCGATTCTCTAGCCGCTTTGCTTAGAGCGCCGTTCTTTCGCCGCGCACACGGCTCGCCGGCGCCGCCGTAACGCAGCGCAGCCCCTGCACAACGTGGCGGAGCGGAGGTGGCGCCCACCACCTTCGACTTTCTGCAGTGCGGCGCTCTCTCATAATGCATTGACCCGGGCAGGCGTCGGCCAATTCTCGGTGAGCGTAAACGAGCAAGAGACCAAGAGCTTGCTCTTCATTCATGATTATCATGGAAACAACGCCCTCGATAAATTGCAATAAAAGAGCAAAACCAGCAGCATAGAAGTTAAGCATCGATCACCACATGGCAACCCCTCCTGTTCCATCGTCATCCCACCTGCCTCAGTTCGTCATCGTGCATCTCCAATGTGATCGTCAATCAACTGCCAAGTCATTGTTCATCGCGGGCAGCGGCTGTGCCGTCCGACCACTTGGACACTGAAATGTCAAACTCGGTAATTGGCTGCGGATAGTACTGATGTATGTCGACGGGCGATCCAGGGAAATCTGCGCCCCAATTCATACGCCCTTTCTGGGGAAACCAGAACATCAGATGGGGATCGGCGTTGCCGTACTTGGGTCCGAAGTTCTGCTGTTTCGACATCAGGTAGCACATTGAACCGGTCTCCGGGACCGGCAGCTCATTCTTGTCGAACGCGGTCTTGGTCGAGTCGGACATCTGAGTCTTGGACAGCCCGGAGAAAGCCAATTCTGCCTGGTTGAGTGTGAGTGGCAGGTGAGACCGAGCGGCTGGCGGATTGAGGCACAGCGGCAAGCGTACCTTAGGGTCCCAGAACTCCCGGTCGTCGTATGGGAGCATCCAGGATCTCTCTACGAGACATACGAAGCGGTTCTTTCCGTGGACTGCGGTTTCGTAACCGTGCTGTCCGAGCACCATAATCTCGGCATCCTGGGAGATGGACTGTGGGGCAGCGCTCCGCGCCAGTCCTATCTCGGCGTTTCGCTCCATGAGGTATTGATCAAGCGGAGCCATGCTCGGATAGGGTTCTTTGGCATTCTGTGCTCGCGCCTGCCATGCCGCTGTCAGCACGACAACCAGCACGAAGCTGCTCAGCACGATCGCCTTTAAAGTTCTCCGATTCATAGAGCTCTCCTGATGTCTTTGTGCTTCGTGAAAGACGAAAACGCGCCCGAAGTATCAGGCTGCTCGCTCAAAACATACGCTGGCTAGGCGGCTGACCAGTCCTGACGGTATGCTTCCTTCAATTTCGCAATGTCAAACTTCTTCATCTTGAGGAAGGCTTCGGTCAATCTTGCCAACTTTCGCTGGTCTCTGTCTCTCAGCATCTCATCCATAACCGTAGGAACAATCTGCCAGGATAGGCCAAATTTGTCTCTCAGCCACCCGCACTGTTCTGCCTTCGGCTCTGCCGACAGCCGCAACCAGAAGTAGTCGATTTGTTCCTGGGTATCGCAGTGGACCAGGAAAGAAATCGCCTCGTTGAAAGCGAAGTTGTGTGCACGAGCACTGTCCATGAGAGCAAAGTTCTCACCTTCAAGCGAGACGCACGCATGTTTTATGGTTCCTTCTTTGTCGGGTTTATCGTCTTTGCCGTAGCGAAGAATGTGGTCAACCTTCGCCTCGTGAAATACGGACGAGTAGAAATCGATGGCCTCTTCCGCCCGTCCGCACTGCTCGCCGACAAACATGAGCGTTGGAGTGATCCTCTGTTCGACCTTGCGATCGCCCACAAACATTAGCTGCCACGAAAGTCCGTATCGGTCCTGTGTCCATCCATATCTCCCGCCGAACGAATATTCGCCGAGTTCCATGAGCGCCGCGCCTCCTTTGGAGAGCTCATCCCATAGCGCATCGACTTCCTCTTTCGTCTCGCAGGCCACGAGGAAGGATATCGCCGGAGTGAACTTGAAGAGCGGCCCGGCGTTGATGAGTGTGAACTCTTTGCCAAGAAGGTCAATGGTGAGAATGTCCACCGTGCCCGAAGGAGTGTTGTGAAGCGTTGCAGTGTTCTTGATCCTGGAATCCTTGAAAATGGATGTATAAAGGTCGGCTGCTTCTTTGGCTTCTTTGTCGAACCAGAGGTGTGACGTGATTGTCTGCATGGGAATGTCGACTCCTTTCTCTTCGCCAAGGTTGAGGATCGGATTGTCGCCAGCGAATCGCATGATGACTACCGGGGCTGGCTCTGCTGAGGTGCCCGTTCGTTAATGATCATCGAAGACTGGGTTGACTTTGTCGCGCAGATGGATAAATTCCTTCCCTGTCAACAGAAGCGCTCTGCGCGCTGCGAGCCATGGTTCCCGGGATAACGGCGGAATGAGTCTGCGTAATGTTCTCCAACGATGTACAATACGTTGATATCAACATTGCTAATTTATGTCAACCGGCCCCAAGGTTCCACACCCGACAACGCTCCTGGTTCGCGACTGTTGCCTCTGCTTGCATGTGCAATGCGCGGCGCGCGCGCTGGCCCGGCGCTTTGACGAAGCGCTGCGACCGCTCGACCTCACGAATGGCCAGTTCTCCTTGCTAATGTCGCTCAACCGGCCGGCTCCCCCGCCGATGGCGGCGGTAGCATCCTTGCTTGCAATGGATCGCACTACGTTGACCGCTGCATTGAAACCGCTGGAACGGCGTCGATTGGTGACCGTGGAAGCGGATCCCGGAGACCGGCGTAGCCGTTTAATGGCATTGACGCCGAAAGGGATGACATTGTTAGCCAGGGCCGTTCCGATCTGGGAGCGTACTCATCGGGAAATTGAGAGTCTCCTTCCAGAGCGAGACCCGAACCGGCTGCGGAGCGATCTGCGCGCGTTGTCAGTGAGTGGCAGGAGTCCAACCTGAGTTTCCGAGCATGCAAAATAACCATTGGGAGGAAACTACGTCGACAAATGCCATGGATATGCCTATCGTAAAGCTCGAATCCCCTCGATTCGAGGATCGCGGGCCACTTTTAATTGCCGGGTTGGCAGGTCGCTACACTGCTGACACACTCGATGACCTACCCGCTCTTTGGAAGCGGTTCTCAGTTCACATCGGTAGAATCCCCGGACAAATAGGTCGCGTCGCCTACGGCGTGTGCTCCGACATGTTTGACGGAATGGGCCGCTTCGACTACCTGTCTGGTGTGGAGGTCTCCGAATCTTCGGCACTTCCGGAGCAATTCAGGCCTGTGCAGACTCCGGGCCAGCGATACGTGATATTTCCTCACCGGGAAGGCGTTTCGAAACTTCGCGTCACGGTCCATTGCGATCTGGTCTCAGTGCCTTCCGGGGTCGGGCCATAAGGCTGCGCGCGCGGGCGTTGGTGCTCCAGATTTCCTTGAACGCTACGGCGAGGGCTTTGATCCGCAGGTCGGAATGGGCGATGTCGAAGTCTGGATTCCGGTGATCGAATGAAAGGAACAAGACCGTAGACCGGTGAAGCAAGTGGAAGTGAGGGAGAACGAGAGAGGAGCAAATGTCCAAGCTTCGTGTTCACAGTTTTGGGATGTCCTTAGATGGATACGGCGCTGGCCCAAGTCAGAGCCTTGAGAATCCACTCGGAATCGGTGGACTCGCACTGCACGAATGGGCCTTCAAAACACGCATCTTTCACTCCCTTCACGGGACGATGGGTAAGGATGGGGGCGAAACCGGCGTTGACGATGACTTCGTGGCCCGTGGGTTCGACGACCTTGGTGCTTGGATCATCGGACGCAACATGTTTGGGCCGGTGCGAGGCCCGTGGACGGACGACACTTGGAGGGGGTGGTGGGGCGACGATCCTCCCTATCACACACCTGTTTTCGTGCTGACCAATCACGCACGCCCCTCCCTGACGATGAGTGGAGGGACGACGTTTCACTTCGTGACGACTGGAATCGCCAATGCGCTCGCCCTCGCTCGCGAAGCGGCCGAGGGGAAAGACGTCCGGCTGGGCGGCGGGGTCGCCACAATCCGCGAATACCTTCGCGCCAGACTCGTCGATGAAATGCACCTGGCCTATGCAGCCGTACTGCTTGGCGCTGGCGAATGCCTCTTGGCAGGGATGAATCTGCCCGCCCTGGGATACCAGGTTCATGCACACGTCACTACTGCGAACGTCATGCATGTGACGATCACGAAGAAGGATCTCTGAATTGTCCGGTCTTGTCTCCGCGAAGCCCGCGACCGTTTCCGCACGGCAAGAGCCCTATCGTGGATCTTCATCGGCCAATCGATCAGCTCATAAAGAACGCTGCCCGACTCTGGTGTGTTTCATAAGGGAGTTCGTGGCCCCCCACGTCACGCAAAAACACGTTCCCCCCGGAGGAGAAATACAATTTTCGGCAACGGCCGGCAGGCAACTCCCTAACGGACTCTCGGTTTGAGCGCATACAGATGTACTAGCGGCAAGCAATATCTGGGTATCGCCGCCGATGGGCATGGCAAGCTCGGCACAAAGCAAAGGGGATTCTGTGCTCGCTCCACATTACCCGGATCGCCCCCGGCATTCGAAGTGGAGCGGCATGCAGCAGCGCCGATTCAGTGTCCACGTCTTCCAGGTTCGACTATAATAAAACGAACGATCGTGCTATTATTAACGGGGAAATGAAGAGGCAGCGCCAACGATCCGGGGCTTCACAGCCGCCAGCCAGCGCAACGCCGAAACGTTCGCGCCAACGGCTGCGCGGATTGAAAACGCGTCGCGCGATCCTGCGTAAAGCCGTCAACCTCGCTTCGCTCGAAGGTCTCGAAGGGCTGACCATCGGAAGGCTGGCTTCAACACTGGGGATCAGCAAGAGCGGTCTGTTCGCTCACTTCGGTTCCAAGGAAGATCTGCAATGCGCCATCGTTGACGAAGCTCGCGAGGTCTTCATCGAAAAAGTAGTCCGCCCAGCCCATAGGTTTCGTGGACTCGGCCGTCTGCGAATCCTTTGTGAGAATTGGCTGTCGTACGGCAAGAAAAGGGTTTTTCCCGGGGGATGCTTTTTTTCCGCCGCATCGCTTGAATTCGACGACCGGCCCGGGCGCGTTCGCGATCAGATTGTGGAACTGATGAAGCAATGGCTGGAAAATCTGGAACAGGCGGCTCGCGACGCAAAGGCGGCTGGAGAAATCCGAAGGGAAGTGGACGTACGTCAGCTGGCGTTTGAGATTCAGGCGCTCGCAATGGGCGCCAATTGGAGCTCGCGATTGTTCCGCGATCCGGGCGCCTTCCGCTCGGCCGGCACCGCGATTTTTCAACGAATCGAGCAAGCTAAAGAACCGATGCAGCCGAGGAAGTGATGCGAATTGGTCCGGGGTTACTCGTTTGCTTCTTAGCCAGTCTGATTTTCCTGCCGGCAACCCGGCGCGCTGCGGCGCAGACCGCTCCCAATGGCAACGAGATCCCTTTACTGCGCTGTGATCGACTGCCTGTGGTAATTCTCCAGGTGGATAATGCCGACAAGCGATTCCTGATCGACACGGCTGCGACATCCATGTTGAATGAGAAGTCGTTCACCAGCGGGCATAGGAAAGAGGTCCGCATCCAATCCTGGAATGAAACAACCACACTGAATGCCCGCGAAGTCGCAATCGGCGAACTCAGGTTGGGCAGCCACCGGCTGCGAAACGTAAGACTGCCGGCGATCGACTTGACCGCTCTCACCAAAGCGTGTGGCGGCCCACTCGATGGGGTGCTTGGCGTGGACCTGCTCGAGCAGTTGGGCGTAACCCTCGACCTGAAGCGTAGCGTGGCTCGCCTCGGCACCGGGCCAGCGAATAGCTCCGAGGCGTCTCTTATCGCGGACATGGAGCACGCTATGCATTCTTGCTCAGAAGCCTTCAACAATGCGGACGTTGATAAGTTGGCCTTTTGTTTCGATCCAGACTTTGTGCTGAGTTCTCCGAGCGGCGAGCTACGTGGACGCGACCAAGCGATCGATCATTTCCGAAAGCAGTATCTTGCCATGAGCCCGCACGCTCATCTTTCCATGAGCATGAATGATCAACGGGCCGTCGGTGACGTGGTTTGGAGCTTGTATGACTACATCGTCGAGTCCCCGTCAGTTCATACCATAGGCAGGGGCATGATGCTCTGTCGCAAACATGAAAATCACTGGTACATCCTCAGCATGCACGAATCACCGACCGAATCCGCGTCAAACCCCTCGCCCTGAAAGACGCGCAGTCTTCCGGTAATTGGTGGATGATCAGACCGACTGAACTCTGCGCCGGAAGCGTCATGACGGCAGATTCAAGCACTGTTTGGCGACCGGTTTGCTCGCAGGGGCGCGCCTTTGGGCTGGACTTGCAGCGCCGTCGTGGCACGATTGCTATAATGCGCCCTTGGAGGTCGGTTAGTGACCACAGGCGCAACGGTTCTGTTGCCAGAACGCCAGATGTTGGGACCGGAGTCAACCGCCATCAATCGTAGCGATCCTCGCCTTCCTTTTGCCGCGATTCTTACAATTTACGCTGTCCTCGGCTGCACCTGGTTTGGATTTAACCGCAATCCCACCCAGATTCTGTTGACTGTGGCCGCCGGGTGCCTCATGGACATGGCGTTTCACTGGTTGTTCCGCCGCGGCCTGCTGCTGCCTTTGAGCGCCTATATCAGCTCGCTCTCCATCGCCCTGCTGCTGAACTATTCACACAATTACTATTTATTGTTTTTGCCGGTGTTCTTTTGCATTGCATCAAAGTACCTGCTCACGTTCCAGGGGCGGCATGTTTTCAATCCTTCTCTGTTTGGAGTGGTAGCTGCGCTGGTCTTGGGAGGAGGACTGTTCTCGCCTGCTCCGGCTTACCAATGGGGCGGCACGGTACTGGTAGCAGCGTTCATCGTTACCGCGGCTTTAGCGCTATTTGTTTACCGCATCCATCGCGGAGCGCTGATTGCCTCGTTTCTTCTCTTCTATACGTTGCAGATTTTGCTGCGCGCCTACATCACCCGCTACCACTTGCCGCCCGAGGTGCTGGTTCTGGGCACGCTGTCCGCGCCGTCGTTTTACCTGTTCACGTTCTACATGATGACCGACCCCAAGACCTCGCTGGCAAGGCCTCGCCAGCAGGTGCTGTGGGCACTCGCCATCGTGTTGGCGGATCTTTGGTTTCACACCCGGCAATCGTTGTACACGTTGTTTTTTGCCTTGTTCACGCTTAGCAGTGGCCGATTCTTGTGGCTGCATGCCCGATCTTTGCTTCGGCAGCGGTCCTTTTACTTCCGCAACACATTTACGACTGCGACTGCTCTACGCGTGACCTTCTTCGTTGCTCTTGGGGTTGGCGGATACTTCGCCTATGCCCGGTTGATTCATCCCAGGGTTACGGTGCATCCTGATTTCTATTTCCAGCCAATCTCTCCGGCAGAATCCGGAATCGACTCGCGGCTTGGTAATGTGCTCAACGAGGTAGACCCGCGGGTGCAACACATCGCCAAATGGTTGCTTTCCGTGGGAGATGCGATTGCCGTTGGAGACTACGACAACGACGGCCTGCAGGATATCTTTCTTACGAATCCAATGAAGCGTCCCGAAGACCGCAACGCGCTCTTTCGCAATCTGGGTAACTTCCATTTCCAGCGCGTGGAAATTCCGGCTCTGCGCGAAATCTCGCTCCATCCTGACAAGTATGGCCTGGTTGGGGGCGCTCTCTTTGTCGATTACGATAATTCCGGCGCCCAGTCTCTGCTACTCACCATGGCCTACGGTAAGACGCGGCTGCTGAAGAACATGCTTCCGCTCACCGGCAAGCCCGAGTTTGTGGATGTCACTGAGCAGTCAGGCGTCGACGCCTACACCATATCAATCGCGGGGACATTCTTGGACTACGATCGCGATGGGCGTTTGGATCTGTTTGTGGGAAACAGCATCGCGCCTTACCTCCCTGACTACCCCGTTCCGACGCCGCTCAACATCTTCCATCTTCCACAACCTGAATACCCCGGCGACCGTCGTATGTTCCACTTCATGCACTCCGGATGGCATAACGCGCAGAACGGCGGTCCGAACGTGTTGTTTCACAATGAAGGGGATGGACACTTTCGCAAAGTTGACAACGCCGCCATGGGGCTGCCGCAGAGGCACTGGACGATTGCTGTTGGCACGGGTGACCTCAACCACGACGGCTATACCGACATATACTGCGCGAATGACTTCGGACCCGACGATCTATACTTGAACGATCACGGCCGCCGTTTTGTACACGTGGTGGGACGAATGTTCGGAGACATCGGGAAGGATACCTACAAAGGTATGAATGTCTCGATTGGCGACCTGGACAATCGCGGCGAAATGGATATCTACGTCTCTGACGTTCATGTTCCGTTGCAGGCGGAAGGCAGTCTGCTGTGGAAGACCTATCCGAATTCCAGAGATTCTTTTTTGCCCGAGTTTCGTGATGAGGCTACTTTCCGCGGTGTGCTCAACGAGGGCGCCTTCGCATGGGGGGCGGCCATGGGGGACATCAATCTTGACGGGTATCTCGATATCGTTCAGGCCAATGGTATGGTCGATGATACTCCGGACAAACGGTTTGCCAAACCGCGCGATTACTGGTACACCGCAGAAAAAGTGATGCTGTCGCCGCCGCAGATCCATTCCTACGCTGACAATTGGGCCGATTTGCGAGGCTATGAGATTTTTGGGCATCAGGCGAATCGCGTCTATCTTTCGCGCGGACCCAACAGCAATCTGCAGTTCGTGGACGTCGCCAGCCAGGTAGGCCTAACTGAATTGGGAAACTCACGCGGTATAGCTCTGGTGGATTTCGACAACGATGGGGCGCTCGACCTGGCCATTACTCACCAGTTTGCGAATCTATCACTCTACCGAAACACCTTGCATGACGAGGATGCCAGGCGCGGTTCCGTGCACCACTGGATTGGGATGACCTTGCGCGGCGACGGGAAGACCGTCAACAGTGAAGCTGCGGGCACGGTCGTACGGGCACGGTATTCCGGCCGCCGTGGCGCCGTCCAGCAGATGCGCGAAGTGCAGGTCGAAAACGGATTTTCCGCCCAGGGAGATCGTCGGGTGCTTTTCGGCCTGGGAGACTACGGTGGACCGGTTGAGATCGAAATCTCCTGGTATGGCGCGGAGAAGCAATATGTCCGCGGTCTGGCACTCGATCGCTATCACGAGCTTCATTACAAGCCGGGCAGCGCGCCCGACGTGGTGAGATGAAAAGAGCGCGGTGAACAATGTCGCTTCGGGACTTTTGGTATATTGCGGCGGAGTCTCGGTTGCTGAAAGGGCGGCCTTTGGCGTCCGTGATACTGGGCGAATCTGTCGCCCTGTTTCGTGACCTTGAAGGCCGGGTCGGCGTCCTCGAAGATCGTTGCGCACATCGCAACGCACCTCTTTCCGCCGGTCGGGTTTCGAACCATTGCATAGAGTGTCCCTATCATGGCTGGCGCTATGACGTGCTGGGCAGTTGCACGCACATTCCCTCCTTGGGCGAAGGCGTCAAACTGCCTCGGCATACAGTCCGTTCCTATCCAGCCCAGGAACAGGATGGCTATGTCTGGGTCTACATGGGAGAGGGCAAACCCGCGACCGCCCCATTCGGGTTCCCTCATGTCGGAGAACGGCGCTGGTCGACGTTCCGCATGCGGACACGGTTTCATACCGACGTCGAGGCCTGCCTAGAGAACTTTCTCGATTGTCCGCACACCGCATATGTACACAAAGGATGGTTCCGTACCCACGACACCAGCGAACTCAAGGCCCATGTCCGCACGCGGGATGGAGTTGCGGAAGCGGAGTTCGAAAACGAACCGATCTCGGACAGCGTGATCACGCGGATCTTCTATCCTCGCGGCCGCAAGCCGCGTCATACGGACCGATTCATTATGCCGAGCGTGAGCCGCGTCGATTACGAATTCGGTCCCGATCGCCACTTCATCATCAGTTCGGCCTGCACCCCAGTCAACGATTGGGAGACAGAAGTCTACACAGTGATAACCTTCTGCTTTGGGCGCATTGCGCCCGTGGTGCGGTTAGTGTTTGAACCCATGGCTCGCAGGATCCTGCGTCAGGATGTGGATATCTTGACTTTGCATGGGCAACAGATGCGAAAGTTCGGCGGGCCGCGTTACGCTCACGTCGAGACCGACCTGCTCGGGATCGAAATCCAACGACTGCGACGCCGTTGTGAGCGTGGCGAGGCGCCGCAGACACAAGAGGTGGAGCGTGCGGTCAGCATGCGATTCTAAGGGAGCAACCTTCGCCATCCTGGTCGTGACTGCCGCATCCTTTGTCTTTGGCGGGGTGCAAAATACGTTCCATCCGGTTGGCGGCCCCATCTCATTTGCCAAGATTCTCTGGCTGAACCTTGCGTTGCTCGTGTTCTACGTAGTGCCCTTCTGGTTGTGGCGCGACCCCTCGCTTGAACCGAACGCCCGGGCGATGTTCGGCTGGGTTCTCGCGAGCTTCGTTGTGCGAGCCCCCATTGAAATCTGCGTTATCTATTTCACGCGTCTCTGGCGGTGCGAGTACGGCATCGCTCACGATCTTTTTACATTGCTGCTGGTCACGTGGCTGAGCTGGCGCTGGCGCGGTACGACGGAATCAGGAAATAAAGACGTGGCCAGCATTTTCATTCCTCTCCTGCAAGTCACGCTGCTGGTTGAGACGTTCATGGCCTGGGAGTTCCACAAGGTTGCTTCGCCAGCCGCCGGCACCTATTTCGCGGCTCCCACGGCAGAATTTAGCTTCGTCAACCGCGCCAGCTGGATCGCGGTAGCTGTACTATATCCGGCATTGGCTTGGCTGGTCTGGAAGTCCAGGAGATATGAAACTCCATAATGAAATCGTTCCTGTCGCCGCAGTCAGCCCCTCGGACCGCGACACGCTTTTCGCTCTTTACTCGAGATACTACTCGGGTGCCAGGCGCGACCAGTTCGAAAACGACATGGCCGAGAAAGATGTGGTCATCCTGCTGCGTGACCGCTCCCACCAGCAAGTGTGTGGGTTTTCTACGCAAATGATCCTGCGGCAGCGCTTCGGCGGGCGGGAGGTGCGGGCCTTGTTCTCGGGCGACACGATCATCGCCCCCAGCCATTGGGGCGATCAAGAGTTGCGCCGTGGCTGGTGCCGCTATGCCGCGGCCGCGCTAACGGCGGAACCAGGGGTGCCTCTCTATTGGTTTCTAATGACCAAGGGCTACCGCACATATCTTTACCTGCCGGTGTTCTTCCGTGACTTTTTCCCCCACTACGATCGCGAGACGCCACGCGAACTGCAAAGTCTACTCGACGGCTTTGCCCGCCAGAAGTTTGGCGATGCGTATGACGCCAGTTCCGGCCTCATTCGCTTTACGGAAACCCATGGCCAACTCGTGGAAGAGCTGTCCGGAGTGCCAGAACGCCGCGCCCATGATCCCCACGTAAAGTTTTTCTTGCAGCATAATCCCGGCTATGTAAATGGAGTGGAGCTGGCCTGTATCACCGAGATCTCGCACGAGAATATACGACCCTTCGCTCGCCACATGTTCTGGGAAGAGCAGCGGTCGGTGGTTGTCGAGAGCCCGGAGTTACGCCCGAATGCGTGAGGCCTCGGATATTCGCGCACGGACCGCGTTGCTCCGGTCGTCGTTTGCCCCTGGCGACTCTGAATTCTCGATCGCGCTGAAGCGGCCAGCGGAGGCGCAGCAGGAGCGCTTGTTTTCCATTTTGCAGCGTGGCGCGAATTGCCACTATGGACGAGCGTATGGCTTGGGACGTATACGGTCGGTCCGCGACTTTCAGGCGGCTCTGCCCGTCGTTACCTACGAAGACTTGAAGCCTTGGGTGGAGAGAATCCTCGACCGGGAAGACAATGTGATCACCTCTGACCCGGTACTTCTTATGGAAAGGACGAGCGGGTCGACCTCGGCGGCAAAATACATTCCCTACACCGGAGGCCTATTTGCCGAGTTTCAAGCCGCTCTGGAGCCGTGGCTGGGGAACCTCTTCACTGTTTATCCCGGATTGCTGCGCGGGACCGTATACTGGCAGGTTACTCCCTTGGCGCAGGCTCCGGAACGCACCCGGGGAGGAATTCCCATCGGTCTCGGCATGGAGGCGGCATATTTCACGCCCCCGCAACAGCGCCTGCTGAGTGGTCTGCTGAGCGTCCCTGCCGAAATTGCCGAAGTCGCCGATATCGAATCGAGTTTCTACGTCACGCTGTTCTTCCTGTTGCGCGACCAAAATCTGAGCCTGGTGTCGGTGTGGAATCCCGGTTTATTTTCGATCTTGCTGCATCGTGCCCGTGAGTGGTGCGGGCTGCTGGTACGTGACATTCATGACGGCGAAATCCGTCGGGCTCACCTGCCGGCAACGATTCCGCGCAAGCAATTCGCATTGCCGGCGCGGGCGCGCGAAATCGAACGCTGCCTCGATCAGGATGCTGTCCGATTGAGGGATCTGTGGCCTCTGCTCTCCGTCGTCAGCTGCTGGGGTGATGCCGAAGCTGCTCCCGAATTTCAGCAGCTGGCGAGGAAGTTTCCTGAAGTAGCCTTTCAGAAAAAAGGCCTGCTGGCGACCGAAGGGGTTATCAGTATTCCCCGGGATGGTGCCGGAAATGTTGCCGCCATCGTTTCGCACTTTCTTGAATTTCTGGACGACCAGGGCAGGCCGCATCTGGTTCACGAGGTCGAACCAGGCGCTGCATATTCAGTGGTGATGACTACCAGCGGTGGGCTTTGGCGGTACCGCCTGGGTGATCGTGTGCGTGTGACCGGATTTCTCGGCGATACGCCGCTGCTGGAATTCCTCGGCAAGGAGAATGGAGTTTGTGATCTGCGCGGTGAAAAGCTGAATCCTGCCTTCGTAGGGAGCGTTCTCGGAGAGTTGCGGCGCGAGTTGTTGCTGCCCGCCGGGTTCGCCATGTTGGTTCCGTCAAGAACGCCAGCGGCAGGGTATCTTCTCCTGCTGGAGCAGAGTTGTTCGGCGCTGCTGGCAGACGCGCTGGACGACAAACTGCGCACGAATCCTCAATATGCATACGCTCGGAACCTGGGCCAGATCACAGCTCCGCGCGTGATCGCTTGCGGGCCGCATGCCGCCGAACGATATCTGGAGCGATGCGTCGTTCTCGGCCAGCGTGCTGGCGACGTAAAACCGACCGCCCTGCACCCGGCCGACGGCTGGGAAGATTGGTTTCTTGCGCCCGGCCAAGTGAACCCCGGTCGAATGAGAGCGTAAAGATGTCGCTTCCCCAGGGCTTACGGGTTGAGATCAGTGTTGCCAGTTCGCAGGCCGACGCAGAACTCCGCGCTCTCATGACCCTCGTGCCGGTGGGCCACGGAATCGTGGTCACGCTGGAGCGCGAACCCAGTTTCTTTGCAGCCTGCCGTATCCATGGCGAGGCGCAAGTGTGCATGGGCCGCGACCGTGAGTCGGGCCGAGCGGTCGGCATGGGCACGCGGGCGATTTCGCGAGCTTACGTCAATGGCATTGAGACAGCGCTTGGATACCTCGCCGATCTGCGGCTCCTGCCCGAGTATCGAAACGGGTTGTTGGTAGCGCGGGCGTACCGCTTTCTGCGCGAGTTGCACGGCGATGGCCGCGCCCGCCTTTACACGAGCGTGATTTTTGCCGATAACGAACTCGCGCTTGGCACCATCGCCAGTGCCCGCGCTCGGCTGCCTCGCTACCATGATCTCGGCGCGATGTACTATCCGGGAATCAACCTCACTCGCTGCAAACCGGAAATCCGCTGCGATCTTCAGATCACCCTGGGCAAGGAAGCTCTTCTGCCCGCAATTGTCGCCTGTCTGAATCGTAACGGATTGCGACGGCAATTCGCGCCCGTCCACACCGTGGGCGATTTTCGTCCCGGCGGGAGGTGGGTGGGACTCAAGGCGGAGAATTTTCTGGTGGCTATCAGAAATGGTGAGGTTGCGGCCGCGCTTGCGATCTGGGATCAGCGGGCCTTCAGGCAGACTCGTATTCTCCGCTATGATGGCGCCTATCGCTGGCTCGCACCTTGCTCCACCCTCCTGCACGGAATCTTCGGCACTCCGCGCTTTCCCCATCCCGGCGAGGTCGTCCCTTATTGCTACTTCTCATTCCTGTCGGTTGATGACGACGATCTTGAGGTTTGCCGCGCACTGGTGCGCGCGGCGCACAACCGAGGCGTCAATGCCGGATATCTCTACGCGATGATCAGTGCCCATGAGCGTGATCCGCTGCTGCCAGTGATCCGGGCCTATCGCTCAACACCTTTTGCCGGCCGCCTGTTCTGCGTGACCTATGAAGATGGCGAGCAAGAGCTCCGCCAGCTCGACGCCAGAGTGCCGTCCGCGGAAGCAGCCAGTCTCTGAGATTCGCCACCGAGTCAGGACCGAGCTTGGTCTTGACTTCGAGGCTTCTCCTGCTAGACTTACGCCATTCTTCGTCGGGCCAGAATAATCGTTGATTTGTGATTTTCCGTATTCCGCTTCCTAGGCCAGGTTATGAACGCCAATGCAGTCGCTCGCCCGACACGTGATACGGCCGTGGACTTCGGGAAGAAATTCGTTCCCGAAGAGCTTACACCCCTTTTCTACATGCCGTGGTATTGCTGGCTCACTCCCGATCAGCGTTTGCGTTACAACCAGCTCCAGGCACTCTATCTCAACGAGCAGATCCTGTTTTTCGAGACCCTCGTGGGCCGAGGAATCATGGACGCCTTGCTGCGCGAGCAGTGGCCGGATGGCTTTGGCAGCCAACTGCAACAGTTTTGGGACGAGGAACGTCGACACAGCGAAATGTTCCGCCAATTGAACCGGCTGTGTGCGCCGCAATTCTATACCGCCCGAGACTTCCATTTTGTTCAGGCCCCGCACCGCTGGTTGGCTGCTCTCGACTGGGCGACGCATCGGCCCCGCCTGTTCCCCATGTTGATCTGGCTCATGCTGCTTCAGGAGGAGCGTTCGCTGTTCTACTCCAAGGAATTCATCCGGCAAGAAAACGTTATAGAAGCGCATTTTGTCGAAGCTCATCGCCTGCATCTGGCCGACGAGGTAGGCCACGTGCGCTGGGACGAACAGTTGCTAGATCTGGTGTGGCCTGGTGTCAATCGGTGTCTCCGCACCCTGAACGCCAGGCTCCTGTGCTGGATGGTGGCAGAGTTTTTTTCCATGCCGAAAAGAGGGCAATGGCACGTAGTGCAAGAACTGGCCGGGGAATTCCCCGAGCTTCGGCAACGCCTGCCGGAAATGCACAAGCAAATATCGGCATTGCCCCAAGATGAGCGCTATCAGCTGTCGCTCTACCGCCGCGAGATCACGCCCCGGTCTTTTGCCCGTTTTGACCGGTGGCCAGAATTTCGCGTCATGCAGCGAGCCATCCCCGCCTATCATTTCCTCCCCAAGGAGGCAGTATGAGTGCGCCCGCACTGGCGGGTGGAGCGATGGGCGCCTCACCCGTTCCGCCGGGCGGTGACCTGCGGCGCGCCACCGGTAATTATCCGATTCCCGCGCGCAAAAACCTGGTGATCGCCTGTTCCCAGTTAGCGGTGTTGCCTGCGACGTTATGGGCCGCGGGACAGGTGCACCATTGGTGGGCGGTAGCTCTGTTGTCATTGTCGTACGGGATTGCCATGAACTCGGGTTATGCGATGCTGCACGAAGCCGAGCACAACCTGCTCCACCCGAATCCCATCCTCAATCAGACCATGGGCGCACTCCTGGCGCTGTTCTTTCCCGCCCCGTTTCACCTGATTCGCCAAGGGCATATCGGTCATCACATCCGCAACCGCTCGGACGACGAAGCGTTTGACCTGTATTTTGAAGACGAAAACAAATTTTGGAAATACATTCAGCTCTACGGAACCCTGACGGGGATGTTCTGGGTGCTGATTCTGGTCACGAACTTTGTGGTCTTGGTCAAACCTAGGATCATCACTCCTCGCTACACGCGTTTCAACCGCCCGACGGAAGCGTTTCTGGAATCGCTCAACCCAAAATATCGGAGACTGATTCAACTGGAGGGGCTGGCGGCGATCCTCGTGCACGCCTCCATGATCTATTTCTGGAAAATCCCCCTGCTGAATTACGCGGCCGTGATGTTTGGTTTCGGGTTCATCTGGTCGGCGATGCAGTATGCCCACCACTACGGCACCGTGCGCGACGTGCAGAAGGGCGCGATGAATCTGAAAACCTTCGGTCTGCTGGATCTGGTCTGGCTGAATCACAACTGGCACCTGAACCATCACCTGCGTCCGACCGTGTCATGGCTGTACCTGCCGGGTCTTTCCGACGCCCGAGAGGCACGAGGAAGTCTGCTTGCGGCCTATCTTCGCGAGTGGCATGGACCGCAGTTTTCAACCGAACGAGTGGAGAATCGCTATGCCGGCAGAGTTATCAATTAGCGCAAGTCATGCACCCGCGGCCGATCAGTTTGTCGAATATCCTGCGTGCTGGTACCTGTTCGGGGCCAGCGCGGAGGTGCAGAAGCGTCCGCTTTCGAAGCAGATCCTGGGACGCCAACTGGTGGCGTTTCGAACCGCGAGCGGGAAACTTGCCGTCATGGACGCAAACTGCACGCACCTGGGCGCCGACCTCGGCTGTGGCCAGATTGTCGGCGAAACCATTCAGTGCCCGTTCCACAGCTGGCGCTATGGAGCAGATGGAGTGTGCAAACATGTTCCCGGCGCGGCCGGAAAAAGTGTCCCATCGTTTGCCCGCCTGCGAACCTATCCCGTCGCCGAGCGACACGGTTACGTATTTTTCTTCAACGGTACTCAGCCGCTGTTTCCACTCCCCTTTTTCTTTGGAGAAGATCCTGCGGAATATGTCGGCGGCGGGTTGTTCCGCTATGTCGCCGATTGCAATTGGTACATGAACGCCGCCCACGCCTTCGACATGCAGCATTTCGCATCGGTCCATGAACGTGAACTGATTGGGCCGCCGGAGGTTGACTATCCAGCTCCCTTTTCCCGCCGCAATCGCTACTCCGCGAAAGTGGTTGGCCGCTCCGTTTTCGACCGCCTGTTGCGCAGGTTTGTGGGTAAGACGGTGGAGATCACCATCTCGGTTTGCGGGGGAACGTTTCTGATGGTGACGGGCGACTTCGGACGAGCGCACAGCCGCTTCATCATTGCGGCGCAGCCCCGGGAAGATGGACAGACACTTTGCGAAGGGATCGTCTTCGCTCGTTCCACTCGGGTCCCACTTCTCGACAAGCTCAATCTCGCGGTGCGGCGAATGTTCACCCACGGGTATCTCGCGGCCGAAGCCCGCCAGTTGCGCGGAACGCGATACAACCCCGGAAGTCTGGGTTCTACCGACTTGGACATGATCGAGTTCTTTCAATGGGCGGCCTCCTTACCCCAGACCGCTCCGACCTCAACCCCGTTCTCTACCAGCGAAGGACGCTATGAAGATAATGTTCGCAGTCTGGTTGTTCCTATGGACCGTGGCCCTGCCAGCACAACAGCAGGCGCCGCCGCCGAGCGATGAGGCTACCCACAATCAATTGCGTGCTTTGTTAGCAGGCATTAAGGATGCCATCAACAAAGGCGATGTAGAGCGCGAGCTCACCTACCTGCATCCCAACGTGGTAGTCACCTGGCACAATGCCGAGGTCAGCCGCGGTCGTGACGGCGTGCGTGCCTACCTCAACCGCATTCTCAACGGCCCAAACAAATTCGTTGCCAGCTACACCGCGGATGTGGAAGCCGACGAGCTGACAATCCTCTACGGTGGCCAAACCGGAATTTCATTTGGCAGCGCCACCGAGCACTTCAAGCTGGCAAACGGGAAGAGCCTGGATCTTCCTTCCCGCTGGAGCGCGACTTTGGTAAAAGATGGCGACCAATGGCTCATCGCCAGCCTGCATGCATCCGACAATCTGTTCGATAACCCGCTGTTATCACTGGCAAAGAACATGATGTGGATGGCCGGCACCGGATGTTTGGTTGTCGGGCTTGGGGTTGGATTCCTCTGGGGCAAACGAAAGCGCAGCGCATGAATTCTCGGCCGGCAGCCGCCAAGCCAAGGCACGCTGCTCTTCCAAACTATGAAGAGCTGCGGGAGTTCTCTGCCAGAAATGGCGTGGACGCCGCCACTACGTTCCTTTACCAGGCAGTCGCGGATTCGCCGCAGCACGGATGGTTCATCGAGAAAATACACTCTCTCAGCCGCGAGACGCAACCGTCCCCTCCGCCTGCCGACACCAAGTTGGTAATCGTGCCGGGAGCCTTCCATCGGGAGAATCCGCGCTCTGGATCGGATGGCCATGTGGTTCGTGAACAGGCTCGTCGAATGGGCTGGCGGGTAGACATGATTCCCCTTGCCAGTACCGGGAGCGTCGTCGAAAACGCGCAGACCATTTGCCGCTGGCTCGGTCAACAGCGCGACTCGCGCATAGTCTTGGCCTCAGTGAGCAAAGGCGGATCAGACTTGAAGATGGCACTGCATCAGCTGGGGGCGGAACGCGCTTTCGAACCGGTTGCGGTTTGGCTCAACCTGTGCGGAATCCTCGAAGGTACTCCGGTGGCGGAGTGGCTGCTCTCCTCCTGGCAGGTGGAGGCCGCACTGAGTCGACTCTATTGCCAAATGCTGGGCATGAGCGTTGCATTCCTCGGCGATCTGCGGCGGGCGGCCGGCAGTCCGCTCGATTTCGAGCTCCAACTCCCCGCGCACATCCAGATGATCAGTGTGGTCGGGTTCCCCTTACAGCAACATCTTACAAGCGGCATGGCGCGACGCTGCCACCGTCGTCTTGCGCCTTACGGACCCAATGATGGCGGCATGCTCTTGGCTGACGTTTGTGCTTTGCCCGGACTGATCTATCCCATCTGGGGTGGAGACCACTACTTGCGTTCGGGGGGGGACATGAATGAACTGATCGGAGCTCTGCTGAACTTTGTGGGACAGGAGTTGGCCGCATGCCCAACGGCACCATCGACGACACGCGCGAACCGATAACCATCGAGCCCCCGGAGCCCTTCGTGGCATGGCCGGGCTGGTCACATTTGCTCTATGCTTGGGCGCTGTCGCTGGCCAATGGGATCTGGTTCGTGCTTGTTTTTGGCGGTTGCGACTTTATCACCGCCCATCGCGCGCTGCGTCTCCCCATTCATTTCGCTGCTGAGCTCAAGATCCCCTTCCTCCCCGGGATGACCGCGGTCTACATGTCCATCTATCTACTTTTTCTGGCGGGGCCCTTCATACTCCGGAGCTGGCGGGAATTCCGCGCAATGATTGCGACGTTAGCGACCATGATCGGTATGGCGGGGGTTGGCTTTCTCCTGATCCCCGGGCAACTGGCTTTCTTGCCCCCGCGCGAGCAGGACCTCGGCATTTGGGCAGGAATGTTCCACCTGGCCGACCGGCTAAACCTCGACTATGATCTCGTGCCTTCGCTGCACGTGGCCCTGAGCGTCGCCTGCATCACTGCGTTTTGCACCCATACGCGAGTGGTAGGAAGGACTCTCCTGTGGATTTGGGCGACAGCAATTGCCCTGTCCACGTTGCTGACTCATCAACATCACGTGATCGACGTCGTGACAGGATGGTTTCTGGCAACGGTTTGCATGCGCCTCTTGTATTCTCGTCTCGTCGGTTGCGGTGAACCGGGCGCCGGTCCGATACTCCCGATGTATGGTGAGCACCTCCCTGCAGAATCAAAAGGGGGCACCAGCGCCAAGCCTGCGTCTGGGAACGAAAGATACGCAGGATATCTGCGGGAAGCGGCGGAAGCGACCCCGGTGAGTCGCCGGCAAACGGGAAATGATGTGTCGTTGTCGCAAAATCGCTTCCACTCTCACAACCCCGTGCCTTGAGCCGATGAAGGCCCGGCCGCCGCGACAGCGGGAGTAGGGTCACCGAGACGCTGGGTCGGGAGTTGGTTAAATCCGGGGAGAACGGCCGGCCCAGGGAAGCCGAAGGCGCGACTTCCATCTTCTTGTTCCCATCCATGGCGATGCGGTTGCTGAGCAATCCGAACCTTGGAAGCTAATGGGCCGCAGCCGAGGCCCTCGCCTCTTCCGGACTGGGTCGCCGCATGAGGAATGGCAAGGGTACTAGGAGCAGGACCAGCAAACCAAGCACCCAAAATGCATTTACGAAACCAAGAACATTTGCTTGAAGGTTGACCTGCGAGGACAGCTGAGCCAGTGCCCGATGAGATGCTTCGCTCGCGCCCATACCCATGGCCCTGAAGTTCTGCGTCATGCCGTTCAGTTGTCGTTCAAAGAATGGATTCGCATGGTTGGTATGAGCGGTGAGTGCAGTTCGATGGATCTGCCCCTGGCGGGTAATGAAGTTGTTGAGCAGGGAAACGCCGATTGCGCCTCCCAGGTTGCGCGTGAAATTGCTGATGCCCGAGACCTGATTAAATTTCTCTCGTGGTACGCCGACATAGTTGAGGGTGCTGATGGGAATAAAAATGAGCGGGATGCCAATCACCTGGATGATGCGATAGAGCACCAGGGTGGTGAAGCTGACGCCAAAATAGATGTTCGTGACGTGGAACAGCCCGAACGAGGTTATGGCAAAGCCTACCGCGATGATTACGCGCGGATCGAATTTGGTGGCTAAGATGCCGGCAATCGGCATCATGACAGCGAGCGCGATCCCTCCTGGCGAAAGCGCCATTCCCGCACGCTCCGCGGTGTAGCCGAGATCGTTCTGCAGAAATTGCGGCAGCAGGATGGTACTGCCGTTGAGAACCATGCCGAGGATGAAGCTGAAGGTTACCGCGGTGGCGAAGTTTCTGATGTGAAGCATGCGCAAATCCATGATCGGGTCTTGGTGCGTAAGCTCGCGAATCACCAAAGCAACCAGCGCCATGATGGCGATGATGAAGGTGACTGTGATCATGTGCGAGGAGAACCAGTCTTTCTCCTCGCCTTTGTCCAAGACATATTGGAGGAAGCCTACGCCGATCACGATGAGGCTGACGCCGATATAGTCGACGCGGATTTTCGACTTTCGGAGCTCTTTGATATAGGCCGGATCCTGGACGACCCGGTGGGTGAGCACAAGAGAGAGGATACCGATGGGCACGTTGATGAAAAAGATCCAGTGCCAGCTGTAGTTGTCCGTAATCCAGCCACCGAGCGTGGGGCCAATTGCAGGAGCAACGACAACCGCCATGCCATACATGGCAAACGCCATACCGCGCTGTTTCGCGGAGAAGGTGTCGGCGAGAATGGCCTGCTCGCTGGGCTGTAGACCCCCGCCACCCACGCCCTGAATGATGCGAAAGATGACGAGCATGGGCAGGCTGGGAGCGATACCGCAGAGAAACGAACTGAAGGTGAAGATGGCGACACACCCCATATAGAAGCGCTTGCGACCGATCACGTTCGACAGCCATCCGCTCATCGGCAATACAATCGCACTCGATACGAGATAACTGGTGAGCACCCATGTACTCTCGATCGAACTGGCACCGAGCGTTCCGGCGATGTGTGGCAGCGCGACATTTGCGATGGAGGAGTCGAGCACCTCCATGAAGGTAGCCAGGGTGACTGTGACCGCGATGACCCAGGGATTGATTGCGGGATCGATCGCAGGAGCTCCGGTTAGGGTCGCGGTTGGATGGGTATCGGACATCGCCTTAGTTCAGCCGAACCTTGGGCTCGACCGACATGCCCGGCCGCAGCTTGTCGAGGTCCTTCTGGTCAGGCTTGAACCGGATACGCACGGGCAAGCGCTGAATGACCTTCACGTAGTTTCCGGTCGCGTTTTCCGGAGGCAGCACGCTGGTGCGAGAGCCGGTTACGGCGGGCATGCTCTCGACCGTGCCCTCGAGGGTGTCGTGCAGGGCATCGACGTAAATGCGGACGGTCTCACCCGGGCGCATGCGAGCCAGTTGAGTCTCTTTGAAATTTGCTGTCACCCACAGATCACTGGTCTGGACGATCATCAAGAGCTGTTGCCCTGCGGAGATGCGGGCTCCCATCTCGGCACTTCGCTGCGTGACCACACCCGAGACGGGTGCGGAGATCTGGCAGTAGGCAAGATTGAGCCGGGCCTTTTCGAGGGCGGACTGCGCGGCCTCGGAATTGGCCCGCTGGACGTTGATGTCCGCTTCGCGGATCGCGACCTGCAGAGGCGCGCTGCTCTCGGTCTGTTCCAGCTTGCTGCGTTGCCGTGCCAGTTGAGCCTGACGCTGCTCGACGGTTTTCTGCGCCGATGCCAGTCCGGCCTCATAGGCAGCGACGGTCTGTGTCTGGGCGGCCGCGGTCGCCTTGTATTGATCGTAATCGGCGCGAGAAACCACGCCCTCGTCAAACAGCTCCTTATAGCGAACAAGGTCGGCCTGATTGCGCTCGTTGACGGCCTGCGATTCCTTGAGTCTGGCCGCGGAGGTATCGAGATCGTGATGAGCACCGGCCAGTGCGGCTTCCGCGCTGGCCACCTCCGCTTGTTGAGAGAGGAGGTCAGATCGGTTGCCGATGCGCGTGATGGGCAAGTTGGGATGGGACGCGCCAAGCTGAGCTACGGCCTGATCCGCCTGGGCGTTGGCCTGATCGAGGGCTACCTGATAGTCCCGCGGATCGAGTTCGATCAGCAGCCTGCCGGCCTGGACCGATTGATTATCATCGACATCGACATTTTTGATCGTACCGTCGATGCGAGCGGCGATGGGATTCAGATGCCCATCCACCTGCGCATCATCGGTCTCTTCGAATTCCAGCGAGTAGACATACCAGCCAACACCGAGGGCGAGCAGCAGGAGCGCGGCGATGACAACAACAAGCGAGTTGACCCGACGCCGGGGAGTCGACGACTCGACCGGCTCGACAACATTCTCGGCAGGGAAGCGATCTTCCGGGCTGCTCTCATCAATACCCGGGTGGTCGATTTGCGTTCCAAGACTCATCGTTTTTACTTCCAGTTTAGATGTAATAAAAAAACATACGCGTCTGTTTTTATGATATATTAGAATCGATGGTTTTGGCAACCGTCACCCGAAATTTACCGCCATGCCCAAACTGCTCAAGACGCCAAGGAACAAGCCGCAGGCCCGCACCCAGGCGACAAAGGCGAAAATTCTGGATGCAGCGCAATCGGCATTTGCCGAACAGGGATTTGAAAACACGCAACTGGACGCGGTCGCGGCTCGCGCGGGCTGCTCCCGAGGCGCCATCTATGCCCACTATGCCAACAAAGAAGATCTGTTCCTGGCTTTGATGGAGCACCGGGTGTACGCGAAATTTTCGGATTTGTGCAGGAAAATTGAAGAGGAACCGGATGGGAGCAAGCGCCCCGACATCTTCAAGCGCTGGGTTCTGAAGCAGTTTTCTGATCCCTCCTGGGGGACGCTGACTCTGGAGTATAAGTTATATGCCGTTCGGCACCCGGAGTCCCAGTCACGCGAGCGACTGCTGCAACTCTACAATTCTTTGTTCCGAGGCTTCGCCAGAGATTTCGTAGAACTCTTGTTCGGGAAAAGCTTGTCCAGTTCCGACCGGATTGCGCTGGAGCGACGTCTTGCCGTGGTGGGGAGTGTTCTCAGTGGCTTGGTTCTTGAGCATAACTTTCAGCCAAAACTTCTGCCGCTGAATCATTTGCGAGAACTGGCGGAAGAACTCCTCGCTGCGTTGATTCATCGATGAGCAAGCAGGGGATGAACTCCACCGAAGTTTGTCGTTCGCTGTCCGAAGTCACGGTTGGGGCTTCCGAAGGCCGACGCGACCTTCGCGCCCGGTGGTCGGGGATGTCCTCATCGATAGACTTGCGATGCCCCGGCAGGGCGGTCGCGAACCGCTCTCACGGTTCTCGAAGTGAATGGAGAACGGTTGTCGGTTGCATCCCGCTGGTTTGGCTCGGCGGTTAGACGCGAACGTTCCCGGCGAAACTCGCGACTTGATTCTTGAACCCGTTGTTTCAGGCACCACCCAACATACCTGAACCGAACGTTTCAAACCTGTATGCTGGATGAGCATGGCCCGCACTGCCAATCCTAAGCGTCCGGAAGCGTTGCTCGATGCCGTGGTGAACTATCTGATCACCCATGGCGTATCCGATGTATCCTTGCGGCCCTTGGCCAAGTCGGTGGGGTCCAGCCCACGCGTCCTGCTTTATTATTTCGGCTCCAAAGAAGCGCTGATTGCCCGTGCATTCGCGCGCCTGCGTGACCGCCAGCGGGCAACGTTTTCTAGCCACCAGCTTTCGGTGACGGAGCACCCGCGAGAATTGTGCAGAGCCGTGTGGCGCCAGATGAGTGGCCCGGAATCGGAGCCGCTGTTTCACTTGTTCCTGCAGGCGGTTTCGATTGGTCTGCAGGATCCTGAGCACCACGCGGACTTTCTGCGCGACACGATCGAAGATTGGCTGGCGTTTCTCGCAGAACCTCGCATGGCAAGGGGAGAGCCTCGTGCCGCCGCTCGCCTCTTCGCGTCCGTTGTTCTCGCCGGCTTTCGGGGATTCATGCTGGATTTGTGTGCCTCACGCGATCGAAAGCGCGTCGATGCCGCGGTCGACATTTGGTTGCAGGCACTTGACGCCATTCCGCAAGCGGTGATTGCGGACCGCGGACTCGTGAAAAAGACCCGGAGGCGCAAGTAGTTCATTGGCGGACATAGCGGAAGCGATGCCGGGGTTTCTGACGCAAAGGATTCTCGACTGGCTCTGTAACGGTCCCGCCCTAGTCTTTTGTCAAGCACGCCAAACGCTTTAGCCGACTCGCTTCCGCAAACGTTCAGCGGTCGGTTGGCTCTACAAAGCGCCGATTGTCGGTCAGGTTGGAGTGCGCCCTTAAATTACCGGTTACCCTGATCGAAAAAGTCTGGTGGGCCGATATCCCGTCCACTCCATCCACGCGGAGACGGATCGTGAACTCCCCTGCGCTGGTGTAGGCATGGGATACCTTGGCACTATCCGCACTCGTGCCGTCGCCGAGCTCCCAGTGATAAGCGACTGCGGGCACAGCGATAGCCTCGGCCTGCGCCGAAAGGGTGATCATCTCACCGGTATTTGCCGCTGCGGGCACCTGCGCCGTCACGGTCGGGGCAGCCTCGGCAACGCTCGTGTCGATCAGTTTGATCACCCTCACCGACCGGGGGGGCTGATTCTCCAGCCGCACTGCGCCACCGACCGGCGCGATCGTCGCCTTCTGATTTAGCACATCGGTCGCGGCAAACGTGTGTCCGGAAGGCAGGCCGAGCTCTGCCAGTCTCAGCGTGTGCGAGCGCACTGTGTCCGTCCAATTGAAGACCGTCAATATGGCCTGTCGTTGATCTTCCCGGAGGAAGAAAATGCTTGGCTGTCCATCTTCCGGCTCGTAGGTCATCAGGTCGAGCGGCCTGGATGCTTGGCCAAGTTTGGCCATATTCAGCAACTCCCGGTTTTCGACCAGCGCCAGCCGATCCCTTTCTGAGCCGAGGACCAGCAGGTCGTCGCCAATCTCAAACATGCCGCCGGATACTGCGGAAAGTGCGATCGACGCCTGGGCCGCGCCCAGCGAAATCGAGGACTTTTCATCCGCCCGCTCCATGAGATGCGTTGCCGTGACGTTAAAGGCGTCCGGATCATTGACGAAGAAATTACGCTGCATATAGAAGCGGGCAGCGATGCCCGAGGCGGCATTCTTGGTTCTCTCGAAACTGTGGCCCGTGTCCGCGGAGATCCGGCCTGTATCCACCAACCCCACTGGGTTGAGCATGGGACTTCCGTCTTTATCCAAAATCACCTCCTCGCCCACCGCAGCCCGGATGACCTGTAGGCCTATGCGCTGGGCTTCGAGAGCCGTAGTGTTGGGGCGGTAGCGGTAACCCTCGATGGCGGTGGTGTCCATGAAGTCGAGTTTGACGAACCGGACCCCCCATTCGCGGACCAGGGTCCTGTACGTGTCCCGCATGTATTGCTGAGCTCCGGGATGGGTCGTGTCCAGCGCGTAAAGCACATCCGTCTTCTGGTGCCAGACATTGCCAAGGGGGACCGGATCTCCCTTGGCATTGTGCACCAGCCAGTCCGGGTGGTGCTCAAAGATCCAGGCCCGGCTCGTCACCTCAAACGGCGCCGTCCAGACGCCGAAGGTCAGGCCCTCTCCGGTGAGGTGATGGCCGACAAACCGCAAACCATCTGGAAACTGTGTCGCATTTGGAGTTGTATATTCTCCGCGAGCATACTGATAGCCTTCATCAATCTGGAAATACTTATACCCGAATGACTTGAGATGTTCGGCTTGCCAGTCGCCGTTAGCCAGGGTTTCGCCTTCGTTGATGGCGCCATAGTAGACGGTCCAACTCCACCAACCGACGGGAGTCTCCGACGAGACGCGCGCATGATGCAGACGACGAACCGCATCACCGTAGGCCAACAGTTGACTGTGGTAGTCCGCTCCGGCCTCGAACAGTAATCGCTCTGAAACCATGTCTTCGCCGGGCCGAACCGGAAGGCTCAATTCCACCAGGTCCTCCGCCGGCGAATCCTTCAAATCGAATTCCTTCTGGATTTCCGTGGTTCCGGTGGATTCAACAGTATAGGAAGCTATCTTGGTCTTACCCCCCATACCCTCAGCTTGCAGATGCATCAGGGTCAGAAATCGGTCGGAGGTGAGGGCACCAAGAAAGAGACTCTGCTTACTCTCACGGTTGTAGATAAGTTGGCTCCCGGCGCCACGATGCATCCCGTCGGGCGCTCCCCCGAGGTCGTAGAGAGCCAGGTCCGGCCAATCTTCACTGAAGCTGTCGGAGAGAACGCGATCGGCCGATTGACCGCCACCCAAATTTAGGATCGGCTCACCCATGGCCTCCACACTTCGAATGGCCTGTACCGTTACTTCCTTTCCCGCGTTGTTTTGCACCTTCACCTGGACGGTTCCATAGGGGTGATGTTGGTAGAGCCGTAACACGTAAACCAGATCGGGTTTGCCTTCCACTCCCCTGCAAATGACTGTGACCTGCCGGCCGGTGCCGAGCTCATCTTCGAAGCTGGACTCCGAAGCCTGGTGCCGCGGGTAATCGCTCGAGCGAAGCCATTGGTGGTCAACCTGTGCTGCCACCCGGGACCTGAGCACCTGCTGACCGTCATGCAAAGACAGTTGGTACGATCCTTCCTGCGCGTTGACCGTCAGAGAGAGAGCGTCGTTTGTCAGTTGCTGGGCCACACACGGCGCCGCGACCATCAGTATGCCAACGGCAATCGCTTGACCGACTCTGGTAACTTGTCCTCGAGTTCTTTTCGGCACGGCAGCAATCTCCCCTGGGTGTACGTGATCGATGTCTACAGGATCGTCTTGGCATACTACTTCACGGGCCCGACCTGAGTGAAGCCAATCCTCGGCTCAATCGGCTCAAGCGTCCACGATGCGAAGGTGATGAATGAAATCGCTCCGATCCCGTCGAGAGCGATTGCCGAAAGGGCCCGCGCTCGAAAATGGCGACCGTGTTCGCGTGCAGTCGACATTCATTCCCGCCAACCCGGTCCGCGTATCTACGGATATGACCCTGCAGAAATTCTTCGGGCTCATTGGCGTTGCTGCTTCCTCCACGGGATTTCCGGCGCCCTGGATCGTTGCCTGCAGCCATGGCGAGGGCCGATCCGTCTGGTGTTTGCCTTGCCGCGGGACAGCGCCTGCGATCCGCGAGAGAGGCTCGTAAATCACGCTCGAAATTCCACTCTCCCGGAACTCATTCATAATCAGTTCTTTGCAGTAATTTTACGGGTCCTCGCCCGCGCCATGGGGCGAAGCGACGGTTTCACACGGTAAAACAGGTCCCGCTGAACCCATGGCTGAGGTCTATGGGCAGGTTCCCGGTGAGCATGCTTGCAGATTACTTCCGTGATGCGTAACTGAGAGTCCAGTTTTGGCTCCTCGGGTATTGGCCAACGATCCATCCCGAACCTTGAAGATCAAGCCGGCCGCCTGCACATTGTTCTGTAATCGGGTTCCGCGTGAGACAGCGTGTGCCGTCGCACACACCTGCTCCCAGTGCTTCCCATCGAACCCCTTTGCCTGGGCAGTTAGCTGGTTTGGTCCGCACCTTGCTTCTCAATTTGCAGGGCCGGATTGGCAATTTATAGTTCAGTGTCCGGGCCAAGAGGAGTTATGAAGCGGTCGTCGATCGTGTCCGTGCCTGCGCTAGTTGCGGCCGGTTCAGTCCTTGCCCTTGCGCTCGCCTTGGGCGTGCTGGTGGTCTGGCGCGGTTCCCAGGCAATCAGCTCCGCTTCCGAGGAGGTGCGCGCTGAACACGAGTTCCGGTTTGTCGCGCAGCCGTGGTCGCAGCCAGCCAATGCGGGCTTCGAACTGGTCAGCTCGCCTGCCGTCTTCGTTCAGGCCGCTCGCTTTGAGGATCACGTTTATATGGTGAGCCCCGCGGGTCTGCTGGAATACAGCCCCGAAGGCGCTCTCCTTCATCAATATGCGGTTGGTCGTGAGCTGCCTGGTTCGCCGCTGATCGCCCTTGCCGCGGGCGTTCTCGCCGACTCGCGCGAACCGGAGCTTATCGTCGCCACCGCCTACGATGGTCTGCTCGCCTTCAACGGCCGCTCGTTCCGCCAGATTCTGCCTGCGAGCAGCGATAGCCGCGCCATTACTGCAATCTTGCCCGTTCCTTCCGGGCATCTTCTGTTTGGAACCAAGAAGCGCGGCGTGCTGGTCTACGACGGCAAAAAGATCACCGTTCTCCACTCCACACTGGATGCGGTCTACGTAACCTCCTTGGCCGGCAAGGAATCGGACCTGTGGGTCGGCACTCTGACCAGCGGCGTGCGGCATTTCCACGCTGGTGCCACGGAGAGCTTCTCCGAAGCGCAAGGACTTCCCGATCCCCAAGTGCAGTCGCTCGCAATTTGCGGCGATACGACCTACGTTGGCACCGCCACCGGCGTTGCCGTATTCAACAACGGCCGTTTCTCCCGCGTGCTCGCTAGCGGAGTGATGGCCACCGCGCTGCTGGCCACGCCAGCGCAGCTTTATGTCGGCTCCGAAGATCAAGGCGTGATCGCGATTCCACTTGAAGGACGGCGCCCGAACCCGAATCAAGGTCCCGGTGCACAATTCGCCGAGATACATCAGCTGTTTGCGTCGGGCGACGCGGTTTTTGCGGTCGCCAGGAACGGGCTCTATCGCATGGATCCCGGGGCCTTCGGTTGGCAGCGCGTTCTCGAAACGGGTGCGACGGTCCTCACCGACCGCAACATCTCTGCCCTCGCCGCCGATTTCACCGGACGCCTCTGGGTGGGCTACTTCGACCGGGGCCTCGATCTTCTGCCCCCCGACAACCTTGTCACCCATATCGAAGACGAGCACGTGTTCTGCGTGAACCGGATCCTTCCGGACGCGAAGACTGGCACCATCGATGTTGCCACGGCTAACGGCCTGGTTCGTTTCGACAATTTCGGACGTGAGCAGCAGGTTTTGACGCGCGCCGACGGCCTGATTGCCGACCACGTCACCGACGTTGTCGCATACGGCGACGGCCTTGCCCTCGCCACTCCCGCGGGCCTCACCTTCCTCGACGCCAGCGGTGCGCGCAGCATGTACGCCTTTCAGGGACTGGTCAACAACCACGTTTACGCACTCGGCGTTTCCGGCGACCAACTCCTGGCCGGCACGCTCGGCGGCCTGTCGTTACTGGACAAAGGCGACAGCATCACAAACTACACCACCACATCCTCCAACCTGAGGCACAACTGGATCACCGCCGTGGTTCCCCTGGGGCCCGGTTGGATGGTCGGTACTTACGGCGCGGGTATTCTCGGCCTCGATCGCTCCGGACATTTCCATTCCTTTGAAGTCGGGTCCGGCCCGTTCGAGATCAATCCCAACGCGATGCTCGTCCGTCCGGGCTATGTGCTCGCCGGAACCTTGGGTCAGGGCTTGTATTTCTACGATCGCTCAACCGAGCGCTGGTCGGCGATTCGCGACGGCCTGCCGTCGGCGAACGTTACTGCGCTCGCCGCCGCGAATGGTTACATCTATGTCGGTACGGACAACGGACTGGTCCGCATACCAGAGCAAAAGCTGCACCTATGAGAAAAGCGTTCTTGCCGGTCATTCTTGTTATTTTGATCGCCACGCGGGCGCCGTTGTTCGGCGACGCAGGCATCCTCATTCCGCGCGACAAGCAGCAACCCAACGCTGCCATCCTCTCGCTCGAAGAAATGGAGATCACCGTCCACATCGATAACGGCGATGCCCGCGTCTTCGTGCGCCAGGTTTTTGCCAACCACACGGGCGCAATCGAAGAAGGTAACTACATCTTCGCCCTGCCCAGCCGCGCCACCATTTCCGACTTTGCCACCTGGGATGGACCGGTGCGCCTGCCTGCCGTGATCCTCGAACGCAAGCGTGCCGAGGAAATCTATAACCAGCTCAAGCAGCAGTCGATTGACCCCGGCCTTCTGCAGATGGGTGAGCGTGGCTCGGAAGAAGCCAAGCGCACCTCGGTGTTCAGCGCGCGCATCGTCCCCATTGCTGCCTACGGAACGAAGCGGTTGGAGCTCGAGTATCACGAGTCCATCCCGGTTGAGAATCTCAAGTCGTACCTCGCGATTCCGCTGCGGCCCGACGCTTATCAAGCCCAGTCCGCGCGCCATCTGAGAATCAATTTCGAACTGCACACGGCGCACGCGATTCGCAACTTCCAGGCGCCAGCCAGGACCTTCCCTCTCGAACTCGACCAGAACACACCCCATGGGGTGCGGGGACACTTCGAAGGACAAGACGTCAACCTGGGCGAGGACTTCGTTGCCACCTACGATCTGGATCCCGCCGCGTCCGATACGCTACAACTGCTGACCTACAGAAGCCCCATCAGCGGACAGCCCTCGCCGACAGAAGTGGCGCCTGTCCGCAGCAGGAACGAGCCGGGTTTTTTTGAGGCCGAGGCGCTGCCGGGCTTTGGTTCGGCCGGTGCTCCGCCGGCGGCAGGCGCCGGCGGCGTCCCGAAAACGGTCATTGTGCTCTTCGATACCTCGTTGTCCATGCAATGGGAAAAGTTAGAACGCAGCTACCAGGCCCTTGAAACTCTGTTGCACACGCTGCGCCCAGCCGATCACTTTGGGTTGGTGCTTTTCAACACCGAAACCCAGGTAGTGCCCGTCAGCGCCGCCGACGCCGGCAGTGTGCAGCACGCCATCGACGCCGTTCGCGGCAGTCGTCTCCGCGGCGGCACCGATCTCGAAGGTGCTCTACGAATCGGGCTCCAGCAGGCCTCGGCGCCCGGTGCAGCGAACACCTATCTCGTCATGCTGAGCGACGGTGGCGCGACGCGCGGTCCCCTTCAGAATGGCAAGATCGCCGCCTGGTACGCGTCGGCATGGAAGCAACTGCCCGAGACGGAACGACCGCGCACTTACGTGCTCGCCGTCGGTGACGACGCCAACCTGCCGCTGTTGCGCATGCTGGCTCGTCAAGACGGCCTGCTCGAACACGTGCTTTCGACCGAGCCGATGGCATTCAAACTGAACTCGTTCCTCTCCAAGATCGGCCGCAGCCCCATCGGCCAGCTTGCACTCTCCGTTTCCCCGGAGTCCGCGGTCGACACCGTCTACCCGCTGCAATCCGCCACCTTCTCCGGAGCGCTTGCCTCGTGGGTGGGCCGTTACCAGAAGCCGCAGGAGAATGTCAGCTTTTCCGTCCACGGGGTGCGCGACGGAGCGGCGTTGCAGATGACGGGCAAAACCAATCTGCCCCCAGAATCCTCCGATCACCCGCAATTGCCGCGTCTGTGGGCGCGCGCCCGCGTCGACGCTCTGCTCGAAAAGATCGAGCGTGAAGGCGAAGACCAGGCGACCGTGGACGAAATCATCCGTCTTGCACGCCAATACAAATTCGTCACCCCCTACACTTCGTTTCTGGCCGTGCCCCGAGCGCTGCTCCGTCCCCGCGTCATACGCCCCGGCGACCCGATCCTCCGGGTGAAAACCGACGAATCAATCGTCTCCGTTGTCGCGCTGTTTCCTTTCGGCCTGGTGCAGCCGCTCCGCTACCTCCGGGCGGAAGATGTCTGGCAGACGCGCTTTCTGGCGCCCACCGACATGCAAGATGGGACCTACACCGTCCGCCTCCTGCTGCGTGACAAAGTCGGCCGCGTCTACCGCGAGGCGAAAACCTTCGTCCTCGCCAGCAAGCCGCCGGTCGTGCAGGTCAAACTTGATGGCAAGCGCTTCCGGCGCGGCCAAACCATCGAGTTGAAAGTCCGCGCTTCGGAGGGCACACGCAGCCTGGTCGCGCGCATGGACGGGGCCGTGCCGGTGGCGTTGCACTGGGACGCCAAGGCCGCCGCCAATACTGGAGAGCTCACCGTTTCTGAGCAAGCCGTTCCCGGCATTTACAAACTGACCGTAACCGCCGAGGATATTGCCCACAACATCGGAACGCAGGAGGTGCCGATTGAAGTGCTTCCTTGAATCGCGTTCGCGGCGCATGCACCTCGCCGCTCTTGCCATCTTTTTTGCCGGCATCTTCGGAGCCGTCGCCGCGCCGGCCGAGCTACCCTTATGGATTCGCAACATCGACCCCGGCACCGCGCTCGAAGGCGTCTTCTTCCGCATGATGTCACTGCCGAAGGGAGCCGTCGAGTTTCGCCGCCCGCCGCGCGAAACCCGTCCGGCGCTTGATAACTTGATCCAGTCGCAGCCGCGCCAGGCGGAGCTTTATTCCCTGCGTGCCATGGAAGACGAGCAGCAACTCGATTTCACGGCCGCCGAGTCCGACTGGAGAGCCTACGCCGACAATTCTTCCGACAAAATCAGCGCCCAAGTTGCGCTGGCCGATTTCTATCACCGCCGCCATCGTCCCGCCGACGAAATCAAGGCGCTCGCGCTCGTCTCGAACAGCGCGCCCATTGCCGCCGAGAGACTCACGGCTTTCGACCAGCAGTACTCCTGGCGGGCGTTTGAGCGCATCTTTGGCGTGATTCAGGCGCAAGGCCTGCCGAAAGACTCTTCGATCGCCCAATACCGTGGCTGGATCGCCCGCTACCCCGGCGAAGCCTCGCTCTATGCGCGCTTCCTGCATTTCCTGGTCGGCGAAAGAGAATTTTCCGCTGCCGGAGAGCTCATTGCGAGTTATCGCAAGCAATTTCCGAACGACCCGGTCTTTCCTGTGAAAGCGAAAGCGATGCTCGAGTACCGGCGCGGCTCGGTGCAGGACGGCCTCTCGGTCTACGAGCAGAGTTTCCAGCCGCTGTGGGATCCACAGCTCGTCAAGAGCTACTTTGATCTCCTGCGCGATACCCAGAACCTGCGCAGGTTTCGCGACGATGCCCATGCCGCACTGCGGGCCAACCCCGAGGATCTGAACGCCGTGGCCCGCAGCTTTTATTACTACCAGCAGCAGGGCAAGAGCGAGGTCGCCGAGCAGGCCATCGCCGATTTCCGCCTGCACAAGGAAGCCGCAAAGTCTCCTTGGACCTCGCAAGAACTCTATGTCTGCGCGCGCCTGCTCGAAGACCTTCACTCCTATCCTGAGTCAGCGCGGTATTACTTTGCGCTTTACAACAGCAACCGCATGGCCGACGTCCAGGAAAGAGCCATCGCGGGCCTCACCAGCCTGCTGTTGACCGCGCCCGAAACGCCCATTCGTTTTGGCTCCGGCGAGCTTTCCATGTATCGCGATATCGGCACCATGGATCAAGGTCCTGGCTACCTGAACGGAATTCTGTCGCTCATCCTGAACACTACGCAGCCCGGCCAGCGCTACTCCGAAGAGGAGCAGCGCGCGGTACCGTACTTCCATCGCTCGCGCGCCGCCGAGCTGCTGGCCCTGCTGGATCGCAAGTTTCCGAACGCCGCCGAGCGCCCCGCGCTGCACGCGCAACTGCTCGAGTACTACGAAGCTTCCGGTGAGAGCGACGCCGTCATCCACGGCGGAACAGAATTCCTCGCCAGCTTTCCCAATGCCCCTGAACGCACGACGGTCGCCCTGCTCATGGCCGACGCCGACGCGCGCCTAGGCGACACCAAAAATGAATTTGCAATCTACGATTCGGTCCTGCAGGAACTCGCCGCCAAAGCACAGAACGTGCCGCTCGGGTCGGCCGGGGAAGCCTGGGAATCCGCCAGCAACGACAGGCCAACCGCGGCCAACCTAAGCGGGAGGAACACCTCCGAATCGGCAGGCGACGACCGAGCGGAAGCCGGCGAAGGCGAGGAAGGAGAAACTGGGAACCCGAACGCTGCTCCCCATCATCGCGCCAGCGAGTCGTTCCAGGTGAATGCAACCTCGAATCCTGCGCCGGCAACCGGCGCACGATCGCCCGAGTACGCCCGTGTTTTGGAGCGCTACCTGGCACGCTTGGTGGAAATGAAACAGATCCCGCCTGCGCTCGGAGTTTTGCGCCGCGAAATCGATCGTAACCCCGACGACCCCGGCCTTTACGAGCGCCTCGCGGTTTTCCTTGATCAGAACAGGTTGGGCACCGAACAAGAAGAGGTCTATCGCCGCGCCATCGCCCGTTTCTCCGACAAATCGTGGTACCACAAGCTCGCCCGCTATTACCTGCGTTACAAGCGCGATTCAGAGTTCGAGCAGCTGACGCAAGAGGCGGTGAAGAACTTCGAGGGAAGCGAGCTGGAAAGGTACTTTGACAACCTGGTCTATGGCCGCCCCGCACTCTTCCTGCGCTTGAATCAGTACGCACACCAGCGCTTTCCGCACAACCCGGTATTCATACACAATCTGCTTTCCGCCTATACCACACCGCCCACCCGCGATCTCGCCGCATGGGAAGCTCTGCTGCGCCAGCACTGGTTTGAGGAGCCCGCCTTGCGCAACGAGTTCTTCGAATTTTTGTCGCGCACCGGCAAACTGGAATCCGAAGTCGGCGCCGTTCGCCAGAGCGTCCCCGATGCCGCCGGTTGGGAGAACAATCCCGCGGCCGCAGACTTTGTTGCCTACGCGAACTTGTGGTGCTCGCATTTCGAGGAGAGTGCACCGGTGCTGCAGTCGCTGGCCGCTCAGTATCCGGCGGAGCCGGAAATCGGCCACACTGCGTCTTCGGTTTTCCGCTCGCTCGCCCACTTCGATTCGGCCGATACCGCCATTGCCGCCCGGATCGAAGACAACCTGCTGCAGGCCAACCCCACCGATACCGGCATCATGGCGCGCATCGGCGACATCTATGCCGACCGTGAACAGTTCGGGCAAGCCGCGCCCTACTGGGAGCGCATCCCGCAGGTCGCGCCCGGACAGTCGGAAGGATATCTCGAAACCGCAACGATCTATTGGGACTATTTCGATTTCGACAATGCCCTGCGCCTGCTCAACCAGGGACGAGAGCGCCTGGCCCAGCCAAGCCTGTACGCCTACGAGGCGGGAGCCATCTACGAAAACCAGCGCGACTATCGGCACGCTGTCGACGAATACGTGACCGGCGCGTTGACGGTCGCTCCCGAATCCTCGGCTGAACTTCGTTTGCTCGAACTGGCGCGCCGGCCGAAGTTCCACGACCTGATCGACCAGAGCACAGCGAAACTGGCACCGCTGCCGAATCCAACCATGCCCGCAGTCAATCTGCGTGTGAAAGTTCTGGAAGCGCAAAACCGCAAGGAGGAGATGGCGACGTTCCTCGATTCCATCGCCAACGCCACCACCTCCATCGAACAGGCCGAGGATATCGAAAGCCTGGCGCAGCAGAGGTCGCTCGGACATGTCCAAGAGCACGCGCTCGAAAAGCAAGCGGCGCTGACCAGTGACCCGGTCACGCGCCTGCAGCTACGCTATCAGCTGATTCGCCTCTACGAGGGCCGCAAGGATTTCACCGCCGCCCAGAAAAACGTCGAAGCCCTCTACCATGACAACCCCAAGATTCTGGGGGTTGTGCGTTCCACCGTCGATTTCTACTGGCGCATGAAGATGCCGCCGCAAGCCATCGCCGTGCTGCTGCAGGCGGCGAAGGACGCCTATCCCGCACTGAGCGTGCAATTCACCTATGAAGCCGCACGCAAGGAAACCGACGCCAAACAGTTTCAGCAGGCGCGCGACCTGCTCAGCAGATTGCTGCAGGACTCTGCCTACAGCGGCCAGTATCTCGCCGCCATGGCCGACACCTACGCGCAGGCTGGCGATGACAAGGGTCTCGAACAGTTCTATCTCGACAAGATCGCTCTGTTCCGCAACGCGCCGCTTCCGAGCGATACCCGCAAGGCGCAGATCGGCAGCCTGCGACGCGCCCTCATCCCCGCGCTCACCCGCCGCAACAACTACTCCGGCGCCGTCGATCAATATATCGAACTGATCAACAACTTTCCCGAGGACGACACGCTGGTCACGGAAGCCGCGCTCTACGCGTTGCGTTACCAGCGCCAGCAGCAACTCATCGACTTCTACGCCAAGACGGTTGCCGAGTCCCCCCACGACTATCGCTGGTCGATGGTGCTGGCCCGCACACAGGCGAATCTGGAAAACTATCCTGCCGCGATCGACACCTATGCCAAGTCGATCGCCATCCGTCCGGACCGTGCCGATCTCTTTACCGCGCGCGCCGGGCTCGAAGAACGCTTGATGCGCTTCGAGGAAGCGGCTGCCGACTACGAGCGCGTCTATCAACTGGCGTACAAAGACCCGCAGTGGATGGAGAAGGTCGCCGCCGTGCGCGCCCGTCAGGGCAAAACGACAGAAGTGGTCGCTGCCTTGCGGACAGCGCTTGTCGAGGGCCGTCCCGAGAATGCCGGCAGCTACTTCGAAATTGCGCACCGCCTGGAGAACTGGGGCATGCTGGAGCAGGCGCGCAGCTTCGCCGAACAGGGTGTGAACAAGGCCGGAGCCGATTTGCTGGCCAGTGCCGAAGACCACGCGGGGACGCAAATCTACGTCCGTCTCATGACGCGCTTGGGCCGGCACGAACAGGCGTACGCCACACTGCAGAAGGCGCTCGCCGACTCCGCTGCCACTCTGCCAGTCCTCAAGGAACAGATCGAAAAGGAGGGAGTCACGGGCATCACCGACGCCAAGTGGCGCGAGAACCAGCGGCGCATGCGCGTCGAAACCGCGCGCGACGGCATGACCGGAGCTTTACAGGAACTGGGCAACGCCGTGAACACCTACTTCACGCCCGAACAGAGACTCACCTTCGCGCATTTCGCCGAGTCCAAGCGCGAGGGTATGAATGCTGCCGATCTCGAAAAGTTCGCCATTCCGCTCGCTGCAAGCGCCGGCCTTGCCGAGCAGGAGGCGCGCTGGCGTTTTGACTTGATCATGCGACAGGCCGCGTTGCCAAACTTGTACAGCAACGTGCGTCCCTTGATCGACCTGCAGCGCCGTCGTGGTCGCTTCGCCGAGCTTGCTTCGCAGATGGAGCAGCTTGCCCGAGCCGTGCCGCCAACGTTGCGCAGCACGCCGCTGTTCGCCGCTGCCGATGCCTATCGTTCCGCCGGCGACGAGCAAAACGAACTCGGCATCCTTTCCAGGTTCCCGAATGGTGGCCTCGACTCGACCCGTCTACAACGTTATTTCCAGTTGCTGCTCGCGCGCCAGCCGCAGGAACTCGTTGCCTTCGCCTCGAATTGGCATAGCCCTTACAGTCAAAAGGCAACCGACTATATCATCGCCCACGGGAGCGTTCAGCTTGCGCATGGGGTCGTGCGAGCGCGCGGGCAAACTCGTCCGCCTGTCTGGACCAGGTCCTACAACGCCCTTGTCGGCCTCTACTTCGCTGAGTCCACGCCGGAGGTCAACAACGCTTTCCTCGCCGCGCTTGGCGACGATCCAATCGGTGTGCGCCTCGCCAAACCCGTGGATCGTGCACAGCAGCTCGCAGGCGACCTTTGGTATTACTATGGCTCGCGCTACGGCGAATACCTGGGGATGTCGAAGCTTGGCAATGCCGACGATTTCTTGCCTGCGATGGTTGAGGCAAGCCCGGCGAGCGCTTCCGGATACCTCACGCTCGCTGATTATTACGCCAGTGCCGGCGACACCAAGCATGCAATCGCCGACTACGAGCATACGCTCGAACTTTCTCCCGACCGTCCCGACGTGTATGACAGCCTGGCCGTCGCCTACTACAAGCAAGGGGACCGCGCCACTGCTCTGACGCAGTGGAAGCAGGCGTTTGCCGCACTCTCGAGGCAACTCGACAGCAAGCGGATTCCCGAGAGCTTCTGGCGCGACTTCGGACGCACCTGCGATCAACTTCGCACGCGACATCTCTTTGCAGAACTCAAGGCCGATGCAGATGCCATCGTTCGCACCTACCTCCGCCGCAACGGAACGTGGCTCTCGAACGCCATGCTGCAGCCTGCCTACGAGGCGGCCGGGGACCCCGCCGCTGCGACAGCCTGGTTGCTCGACGTTGCCTCTTCGGCGCCGGACCCGGCGCATGTTCTGGCCGACGTCGCCGATGCTTTCTGGATCCCGATGGCGCAGCGCGCCGCGATCTATCAGCGCATTCTGCAGTTCAAAGCAGACGCGGTCGAAAAGCACACCGGTTTCGAGCGTCAATATGCCGCGCAGGATCTGTCTTCCTGGCAGGTTCGCTGGATTCGCTATCTGGTTCGCACGAAACAGTATCAGGCTGCCGCCACGGCAATAGCTTCGCTTCCCAAAGAAACTCGCGATGCGCAGTCGGGCTCGCTGGTCCCGCTCAACCTGCGGGTGGCGGCGCAGCTTTGGCTGCTCGACTCGATGCTTAATGCCTATCGCACCGAGCCGCAAACCGCGCCCGCGCCGGAACTCCTGCGCACTGCCGCCCGCCAGCTGTTTGAGGATGGCGACAAGCAATCGGCGCGCAAGATTCTCGAACTCGTCTTCGCGCGTGAGATCGAAGGCCACAACCTCGTCGCCAGCAATTTCCTCGGCCTCGCCGAAATCCGCCTGGCTGCGGGGGACACCGCGGGCGCGCTCGATTTGTTGCGTCGCCTGGTGGTGGTGGTCGGCAACCCGTTTGAAAATCTCGACCCGGCGGCTGCTCTGCTGGAACGAACCGGCCACAACGCCGAAGCCGTTGAATTCCTCGACCAGCTTGTCGGGTCGGCGCCTTGGGAGCCTGCCTATCGCCTGCGCCTCGCGAGAGCGAAACTCGCAGCCAAGGATGCCCAAACCCCGGCTCCGGTGCAAGATTCTCTCGCGGCAATCGCGTCCGCCCCGTCCACTCCCTACGATCTTCGTCTGCAGGCCGCAGCCACACTGGCCGGCCGTCCCCATCCTGATCTCGGCAGCGGTGAGCTGAATCTGCTTGCCGGCTCGGCCCCGATCACCGCCGCCGCAGCCGACCAATTCTATTTCTACAACGCGCGCATACGGGCCGCGCAAAATGTCGCCGACCCGAAAACCAAGATTCAGCTGCTGAGTCATTGCGTCATCGATTTTCCGGGCCGCGACGAAGCGCGCATCCCGCTGTTCGAAGCTGCGGCCGCCGCGCAATCCCAGGAATACGCGCTAGGCGTCATGGAGCCTCTGTTCCAGACGCAGTTCTTGCGTGCCTATGTGCCCGCGACAGGCGCTGCGGGTGTCGAAGAAGAACAGATCATCCACTCGAGCGATGAGGAAGACGCGAGCGACGAATCGAGCGCGCCGGCAAAACCCGCCGCCTCCGGCAAGCTCTCGCGCGCGCAGCAGGCCCGGGTCGCGCAGATGATCGGCGACACGATGATCCGTCTCAATCGCCTCGCGGATGCCGTCTCCTACTACCAGAGTGCAAGACAACTGGAGAGCACGCGCGCAGTCCGTAAAATCCTCTACCGGAAGATTGCCGACGCAAAGGCATCGCTCGGTATGCAACAGCAAAACGCGGCGCGCCAGCCGATCTTGCATGAAGCGCTCGAGCAGGACCGCGTCGTCCGTCCTCAACTCGTCGCGCGCGCCACACCCCTATCCCGAGCCTCAACTTCGAAAGGAGGCGCAAAGCAGTGAAGCGCTTTTTGATCTTCTTCGCCATCGCCCTGGCTGGCGCCCTAATGGGCTGGAGAACCTATCTCGCCGCCGCGCCTGCGCCGCAGCCGCTCTCGAAGTACGTTCCTGAAGGACCAATTGTCTACCTGGAGGCGAGCGACCTCTCCGCGCTGCTCGGCGATTGGAATTCTTCTGCCCAGAAAAAACAGTGGCTCACGAGTGACAACCACGAAGTCTTTTCGCGTTCGCGCCTCTTCCTGCGCCTCAAAGGCGCCAGTGATCAGTTCGCCGCTGCCGCTGGAATTCCACCCGACATGAATCTCCTCTCGCAAGTTGCCGGCGAACGCAGCGTTTTCGCGCTCTACGATATCGGCAACTTGCAATTCCTGTACATTACCTACCTGCCCTCGGCCAAGTCCATGCAGACCGCGCTGTGGCAGACACGATCGAAGTTCGAGCCGCGCAGTGCCGGTGGCGTGAACTTCTATCTGCGCCGCGATCCCGAGTCCCGGCGCGAAGTCGCCTTCGCCGTCGCAGGAGACTACTTGCTGCTGTCGACGAGAGAAGATCTGATGGCCGGCGCGCTGCAATTGATGTCGGGCAAGCAGGACCGTACCGTCGAAGGCGACCAGTGGTGGGCGCAATCAACCGCCGCCGCCGGACCCACCGGCGATCTCCGCATGGTGCTCAATCTCCAGGATCTTGTTCCGAACGGCTACTTCCGCACTTACTGGGTACAGCAGAACATCACCGACCTGAGACAATACTCGGCGTCCATCTCTGATCTGTTCTGTTCCGGCAGGCGATACCGGGAAGAGCGCGTCCTGATCAGAAAAGAACAGGCGAAACAAGCGTCCTCACCCGATGGCCCGGCGGCCGTCGCCGATGTTGTACGCCTCGTTCCCGCCGAGGCCAGTGCGTACCTGGCGGTAGCTAACCCCACTTCCGGCGCCAGCTTCGCGTTGCTTGAAAGCAAGCTCCTGGCGGCACATTTGGGCACGGTGGCGCCGTCACGGGTTGCGCCGCCGGTGCAGCTAGCTTCGGGGGGCGAGCAGGACGGCGGTTCCGATCTCGAAACAACCATCGACCAGGCCCCTGTCGAGCGCCCCTTTGCGCAACCATCGGTATCGGCCTTGAAAGATCTGCTCGACAAAACTCCTCTCCTGGCGTCACTGCAGGTGCAATCCACTGCGCCCGATCAGGCCGGTGTATTCATCCGGATTCACTCCGCTGTGATCCTTGTCGCAGGATCGGGCTGGAATCAGGCTGCCGTTCAGTCTGCGCTCACCGATTTCGTCGTTCCTGGTCTAACCGCCAGCCAACTCGGCGTCGGATGGAAGCAAGAATCGGGATATCAGCAACTTGATGGTCTGTGGCCTTTGGTGGCGTCGGTCCGCGACAAGTATCTGTTGGTCAGCGACGACCCACGGCTAGCGGAAGGCATTCTCGCGAATTTCAGCCGCAAGTCCGATCGTAGGCCTGGCGACTTGCTCGCCGGATTCGATCACCAGCGGGAAGGCGTCAATTTTGCTCGCCTCTCGAGGGTTGTCGACCGGCCCAGTGCCACGATGGCCGACGACCGCCGAGTCGAGCCACAATTTTTTTCCGGCAATATGGCAAGTCTCAGCACAACATTGGCCGCCGTTTCGTCCGAACAAATCGAAGTTCGCAGCCAGGAAAACAAAGAAAGGCAGACCGTCATCTACGAATGGGCGCAATGAGGCACATCCCATGGCTCGCGGGTATATTGCTGGTGGTGTTACTCCCCGCAAGCGGCCGCGGGGGATCTGCGCTTGATGGCGCCAAAGACGCGGAGCCGAGCCTGTTTGCGCAGTCCGCCGCAGAAACGCTGCGCCGCGATTTCCCCAGCCGCGACATGTCTTTCCTCTTGCTCGACGCGCGCACCGGCCGGATGCTTACGTCGCGCTGGGAGCGATCCGACTCGCCCATTCCATTGGGCTCACTGGTGAAACCTTTCACCGCGCTGGCCTATGGCGAGCAGCACGATTTTCACTACCCTGCCCACACCTGTCGTGGCACCGCCACCGGATGCTGGCGTCCCCACGGGCACGGGGAAATCGGTCTCACCTCGGCCATCGCCTACTCCTGCAACTCGTATTTCCGCATGCTCACCGTCAACATGGCCGCTACAGACATCGCGCCGATTGTCGCGCGCTTCGGAATCGAGCCTCCGGACCGTGATGCCAGTGGTCCCGCCCTCGCGGGAATCGGGAGCGCCTGGCGAATCTCTCCGCTGCGCATGGCGCGGGCCTACCTGGAACTTACTCGTCGTCGCGGACAGCCCGGTGTTCGGGAAATCATCGCCGGCATGGCGCAATCGGCCGAGCATGGAACGGGGGCCGAAGTTGACCGCGCCCTCCCATTCCCCGACGCACTGGTAAAAACCGGCACGGCGCCCTGCACCCACTCGCGGCGCGAGCCTGGGGACGGTTTTGCAATGGTTCTCACGCCTGCCGACCAGCCCCAGTTCCTGTTGATGGTCCGCGTCCACGGGGTCCCCGGCGCCCAGGCTGCGAAGACTGCCGGCCAAATGCTGCGCCGGATTGAGGTTAGGTTCGCAGAATGATGCATGAACGCCGTCTGAAAGCCGCCGTCAATCCCGCTCGCCGATCAGCGTCGCGGGTATGCCGCGAACTGGTCTTCGCGTTCGTCACCGCCCTCGTTGTCATCTTGTCCTACTCACTCGGTTTTACGCAAACTGCGCCTCCCGGCCCGGCGATTGCGAACGTCCGCATCGGAGTTCTAGGCCTCTTTCATCCGCGCCAACTCGCGGTCACCGCGCTTCAGGGGCACGCGCTCATGGTGCGTGCGGGCGACGAACGCATGGTGCTGGAGCTCAGTTCCGGCGTGCACACCGCAAATATCCGGCTCTCCGGAGGCGAGATGATTTTGCAGTCGGGAACGCGCACCGTGCACGCACCCGGTATCGTGGTCGCGGGACGCAAGGACGAACCGGCAGACTTTGTTCTCGCCGTTCCGGGCAGGATTACTCGCCACTACCGTGGCACGCTCGCGATTGGCCAATCCGCCGGCCATCTTCTCGCCATCGTGACCATGGACCGGGAAATCGCCGTCGCGTCCATCGTGGCCGCCGAAAGTGCGACCGAAACACCATTCGAGGCGCTGAAAGCGCAGGCGGTCGCGACTCGCTCGTACCTGGCCGTCAGAGGTGGGCGCCATCGCGATTTCGATTTCTGCGACACCACCCATTGCCAGTTCCTGCGCGAACCGCCCGCGCCGGCCACTGCCGTTGCGAAAGCCGTCGAGGCCACGGGCGGCATGGTCCTCGCCTACGAATCCGAGCCCTTCGCCGCAATGTACACGCGGAGCTGTGCCGGACGCACACGGACCCCCGTGGAAATAGGCCTCCCCGCGGCCCGCTATCCTTATTACTCCGTCGAATGCAAGTATTGCCGTGCGCATCCGGAGCGCTGGTCGAATCGAATCTCGGCCGAAGATGCCGTAACGCTCCGCAGTTCGAACGAACCCGCCCGCCTTCGCGCCACACGGCGCCTGGGATGGAACACAATTCCCAGCAACGACTTTATCGTGAAAACGGAAAACGGTCAGAGTCTGGTCGAAGGAACCGGACAGGGCCACGGCATCGGCCTATGCCAGGCGGGCGCCAAAGCCATGGCCGCCGATGGAGCCGACTTCCGCCAGATTCTGAGCCACTACTACCCGAACACTGCCATCGTCGACGTCTCCACGGTCGCCGATCCGGTTGTGCAGCAAGGCGAGGATGTTTGGCCGCCCTGACAGGACACGCATGCGTTTTCTCTTCGGTCATACCGATCAACCCGGTGGCGCGACGGAGGAGGCTGTGGGAAGTCCGAAGACCGTGGATGCGGCAGAGATATGGTCAGGCGGCTACTTCTCGGCCAGATCACATACTGCGCGTCGCTAGACCAGAGGTTATATCGGCTCCCCGGCAAGTGAGGAGCACGGCAACGAAGTTGTCTGATCGGGTTGCAGCTTGCCTCTTTGCCCGTGATTGTCACCCAGGGTTTCCTTCGACCTTCTCGCAGCACCGCTTCGGGGCGGAGAAATCTGCCGAAAGCACATGGGTTTCGTCTTCGGTAAGGCTAGCCGTTGGGAAGGTACGCGATTGGCGCTAATTCTGTCCTATCGCGCAACGGCTTCTCGGCAACAATGCCGTAAATCTGAGCCCGCCAGTGCTCGGCGGCCGCTAAGAACTCACAATTGCTTGCGCCCAGCCGCTGCCTGATGCTGCGAATCGTAGGCAGCCTGCGCCGCTTGGAACTTCGCAACGTTGCTTGCTGCCCATCTCCAGAGAGGGTGCACGACCTCCAGCATTTCCAGCGCCAGGTCCGTAATTGCGTACTCAACCCTCGGGGGCACCTCCGCAAACACTACACGCGTCACCAGTCCATCGCGCTCCAACTGCCGAAGCACCTTCGTCAATGACTTCTGACTGACGCCCTCCACCCGCTCCATCACGCGCGAAAAGCGCATCGGGGCATTCGCTTCCGCTAGCTCAGCCATTGTCCAGAGCGTCCACTTTTCCGCGAGCCGCATCACGATGTCGCGAGTGAGAGAGTCTTCGTTCTCGGTCAGGGCTTCACAGGCCGCATTCGCTTCTGCCCAATCGATTCTCTGTTTCACAGTTACCTCGAGGTAAGTACAAGCCAATAAGGTGCCTTGTTGCCATTGGATACTGATATAAGCATACTTCATGGTATGGCGACGAAAACAAACTTCAGGTTCACCGCGAACGACGTTCCCTCCCAGCAGGGACGCCGCGCCTTAATCACCGGCGCAAACTCCGGCATCGGCTATGAGACGGCCCTTGAACTAGCCAGGCACGGCGCCGAGGTTATGATCCCCGCCCGCTCTCTGGAAAAGGCCAACGACGCCATCCGTCGCATCCGCCGCGAAGTTCCGAACGCAAGACTCACTCCTGGAGTACTCGATCTCGCCGCCTTGACCAGCGTTCGCGACTTCGCCGCATTGGTCGCCGAGAATTTCCCCGGCCAATCGCTCGACCTGCTGATCAACAACGCCGGGGTGATGGCAGTGCCGCGGCGTGAACTCACGGTCGATGGCTACGAGCGCCAATTCGCCACCAACTACCTCGGTCCCTTCCTGCTCACCGCGCTCCTCTACCCCCAACTGAAGCCGCAGCCGGGCACGCGCGTCGTCACCGTTTCCAGTGGAGTCACAAACCATGCCAAGATCGAGTTCGACAACCTCCAATCCGAGCGCGTCTACAAGCCAATGTTCGGCGCCTATTCGCAATCAAAGCTCGCCGACTTAATCTTCCAGCTCGAACTCCAGCGCCGCCTGACTGCCTCCGGTTCGCCCATCTTGAGCACAGGCGCGCATCCCGGTTATGCCATCACCAATCTCCAAACTAGTGGCCCCGCGGGCGTCGTCCCGCTGGGTTTTCGGATTGTAGAAATGATCCTCAAGCCCCTGGCTTCGCAGGACGCTGCCCATGGTGCGCTGCCCACCCTGTTTGCCGCGACGTCTGCCGAGGTAATGCCGGGCGGCTACTACGGTCCGAGCGGCTTTCAGGAGCTTAAGGGTCACCCCGTCCCGGCGAGAATCGCACCCCCGGCCCAAGACCTCGTTCTGGCCGAGCGCCTGTGGATCGAAACCGAACAGCTTACCGGAGTCAGGTTCGTCATCGAGTCCCCGGAGCACAACCAACGACGACTCTGACTGCGCCACATGCGATCGCGTGGTGAAACCACTGGTCTGCAGGTTCCAACCCGGACGTTTCATCCAATCCCCGAGTTCGCCCGCTCGGTCTGCTCTCCGGGCTGCCATGGACACGCCATAGGCGTGACCGACGGTTCTCGGGGCGACGGCTCCTCCATATTTGCAATCCGCCGTGGCGCGCCCTGGGAACGGGGAGCGGGTTGGCAACCTTAGGTCAACCGAGGAAGGGCGATTCTCGCCTTGCAAGCCGGAGATCTTTCGTTTTGCGCTCTTCTGTTCTCGCGCTCTGATTTCATGGCTCACGAGCTCTCAGAGCGCATCCCAGCCACTTCGCACGCGGGGGAAGCGGTGGCTGTGCTTTGCTGCCTGACTGCTTCCGCGTCCCTCCATTTCGCGAAGAAAAACATTTATGTGAGGGACTGAGGTAGGTAGAATCGCGGCACTCAGGGGAGAAGAAATTAATGCGCAGGGTCGCGATGTGCGCACTATTCGCAATTGCAATCGGATCACTCGTCGGCGGCAAGCAGCGGGTGGCAGCCGGCCCTGCAGGAGGCCGCGAGAAAAAAGAACAGCGCGACTGGCCTGCCTATGGCGGATCGGCGGAGAACACTCATTACTCGAGCCTCGCGCAGATCGATCGGAATAATGTGAAGCAGTTGGCGGTGGCCTGGACCTTCGACACCGGAGAGACGGGCGGTTTCGAGACGAGCCCGATTGTCGTGGACGGTGTGCTCTACGGACTGACGCCTTCGCAGAAAGTGTTCGCGCTCGATGCGGCCACGGGCAAACTGTTGTGGAAATTCGATTCCGGCATTCCAGGGACTCAACCGGACCGAGGCCTCGCATTCTGGGGCAAGGGCAAGCAGCGGCGCGTTCTGGTCGGTGTGATGAATTTCGTTTATGCGCTGGAGGCCACGACCGGCAAGGCGGTGGCGGGCTTCGGGAACGATGGGCGTATTGATCTGCGTGACAATCTGGGCCGCGATCCGGCCGCGCAATCGGTGTATCTGACGAGTCCGGGAGTGGTTTACAAAGATCTGCTGATCGTGGGCGGGCGCAACCCGGAAACGCTGCCTGCGCCGCCGGGCGACATTCGTGCCTACGATGTGCGAACCGGCAAGCTGCGCTGGTCGTTCCACACGATTCCGCATCCTGGCGAGTTCGGCTATGAAACTTGGCCGCGGGATGCGTGGAGGACAAGCGGCGCGGCGAACAACTGGGCGGGGATGGCTGTCGATCCGAAACGCGGAATCGTCTATGCTCCCACAGGCTCGGCGGCAGCGGATTTTTACGGTGCCGATCGCTTGGGAGACGATCTGTTCGCCAATTGCCTGCTGGCCCTGAATGCGAACACGGGCGAACGGATCTGGCACTTCCAGGCGGTCCGGCACGACCTCTGGGACCGGGACTTTCCATCGCCGCCGACCCTGCTCACGGTGGAACGCGAGGGCCAACGGGTGGATGCGGTTGCACAGACCACAAAACAAGGCTTTGTATTTCTCTTCGATCGCAGAAATGGCAAGCCGCTGTTTCCCATCATGTATCGTAACTACCCTCCCAGTGACGTGCCCGGGGAAGTGGCTTCGCGGCAACAGGGGCTTCCGACCAAGCCTGCCCCGTACGCTCGGCAACTCCTGACCGAAGACCTGCTGACCAATCGCACGCCGGAAGTTCACGCTTGGGCCGTCGAGCAATTCCATAAATTCCGCAGCGAAGGGCAATTCGTTCCCTTCAGCGTGGGCAAAGACACAGTAATATTTCCCGGATTCGACGGCGGTGCGGAGTGGGGTGGTTCCGCGGTCGATGTCGAGACGGGCATCCTGTACCTCAACGTCAACGATGTTGCCTGGACGGGAGCACTGGCAGAGAACTCGGAAAAGACAGGGCCCAGGGCGATTTACCTGGACCAGTGCAGCCTCTGCCACGGCGACAAGATGGAGGGCTCGCCGCCCGTCATGCCTTCGTTGGCCGGAGTGGGCAAGCGGTTGAGGTCGCAAGAGATTGACGGAACGATCAGGAACGGGAAAGGGCGGATGCCGGGCTTTCCGAACCTTTCTGACGATCAACGAGCTGCTTTGGTGAACTACCTGGTGAGCGGGGAGGGCAAAGAGCTGAAGATCGCCGGTCCTCCACTACCAACAACGAAGTATCGCTTCACGGGATACCATAAGTTCCTCGATCCCGATGGGTACCCGGCCGTGGCGCCTCCTTGGGGGACTCTGAATGCCATCAATCTCAATACCGGGGAATATGTCTGGCGGGTCCCGCTCGGAGAGTATCCCGCGCTTGCCGCGGGGCGCAAAGAAACGGGGACAGAGAATTACGGCGGCCCGATCGTGACCGCCGGCGGATTGCTTTTCATCGGCGCAACCAATTTTGATCGCAAGTTCCGTGCGTTCGATGCGTCGACGGGTGCGCTTTTGTGGGAGGCGACCCTGCCGTTCCCCGCCAACGCCACCCCTGCTACCTACGAGGTGAACGGGCGGCAGTTGGTGGTGATTGCCGCGGGAGGCGGCAAGGATCCCCGCTCCCCGTCAGGGGGAGTCTATGTTGCTTTTGCGCTTGCGCCGTGAGATGTGGTGTCACTCTGAAACTCCACGTAGAATTCGCCGCTCCTGAAACGGAGGCGTCGAGGGAATTCTCGAAGGTGACGGGGCAACCGTAGCGTCACTCCAAGTTGGACGGAAGGGAACTGGACCGTGGAGCTTGAACCTTCCTTGGGGAGACCGTTGGTACTCAGGGGGAGGCCAGGTCACATTGCATACGTACCCGTGAACCGGGTTCCGTTGATTAGCGAAGATGGCGGTCGGTTGCCACTCACTTCGACCCTTGTCGTTTCCGGGGAGAACAACGACACGCGACCTGCCAAGAGCACAGGGGCGGCGGTCGCTCTCTGAAGAGGTGAGCGTCCACGACGTAAGCGTCCATCCGAAAGCAACCGAGCCCATTCGCATGCCGTCGCCCTGCTAAAATCTGCGCATGAGTAATCTCACTTCACAAAAAAGGTTCGTGGAGCTCGAGGGGAAAGCTGGTGCGAAATCCGGATTTCGTTGTGCCACGCTGGTCGTGCTCGTGCTCGTCTTAGCGGTGGCCGCGGCGCTCGCTGGACAAACCGGAACGACCTACTATGTGTCGAGCCGAGGCGACGACAGCAACCCAGGCACAATAAGAGCTCCGTGGCTCACCATCCAGCATGCGGCGAATACAGTCACGCCCGGTGCCCGAGTGTACGTTTTCGGCGGAGTCTACCACGAGTCGGTGAATTTTCTCATATCCGGAACACGATTGGCGCCGATTACGTTCCAAAGCTATCCCGGAGAGACGGCGGTGATCGACGGGAGCAACGTGAAGTGTTGCGGTGCGTCGGCCACGCAAGGTCTCATCAATATTGCGGGCAACCTGAATTACGTCACCATCAGCGGCTTTGAAATCCGCAATTACACCACCAGCAAAGCCGCGAACACTGCCTGTGGTATCTGGATCACGGGCTCGGGTACGGGCATTCAGATTCTGAACAATCGTGTGCACAATATCACAACCACGTCGGAAAAGGAGGGCAACGCTTTCGGCATGGCTGTTTACGGCACGCGGAAGACTCCAATCACGCAGTTGGTTATCAGTGGCAACGAGATCTACGACAATAGGACCGGGAACAGCGAAACCTTGACCGTAAACGGAAACGTGACGCACTTTAAAATCACCAATAACCTCGTTCACGACAATGACAACATCGGCATCGACGCGATTGGATATGAAGGCACCGGTCCGGTCGGCTACGACGAGGCGATGTATGGTGAGATCAGTGGGAACACGGTCTATAACATCAGTGGGATAACGAACCCTGGCGAGGGTTACGAATACGACGCCGACGGGATCTACTGTGACGGATGCGCATATGTCACAGTCGAGAGGAACGTGATTCTGCAGGTCGACTACGGTATCGAGACGACCAGCGAAAATCAAGTTTGCCAACGCAATGGCACGGAGTGGTCCGGTCCCAACAATAGCGGAACCGCCGCCAGAGGCAAATGGCCGTGCTATGGCAGATATGTAACGGTGCGCAATAACCTATTTTACAATTCCAACTCCTGCGGCAACTCCATCGGAGGTTATGCGGCCGCGTCCAAGCAGGGCGGCCCCAGCAATGGAGGTGGCAGCAGTGATCACGACGTCTTCGTCAATAACACCTTGTACAACAATGGGACCCAAGCCGGCAGTCCCACCGAAGGCAATCCGAGTGGCGAATTCCAAATTCAATTCCAGGTGGGGCGAGCGCAAGGGAACATCTACGAAAATAATGTTCTATATCCCGGCTCACCCAACCTCTGGATTCACAGTTACGTCCCCGTTTCTGCGTCCTACCCGGCCCCGCCCGCGACGCTGAATTGGAACCTCTACAACTCGACCGCGGGGTACCTGGAGGGAACGTCAATCCTGTGGGCTGACGTTAGCAGCTACCCGAGCTTTTCAGAGTGGCAGAACAGCAGCGGGGAAGATGCAAACTCCCTGCACACGGATCCGCTCTTTGTCAACCTGGGAGCCACGCCGCCAGACTTTGATACTCTCCCTTCTTCTCCCGCCGTGGGTGCCGGCAGCACAGGCCTGTCGTGCGGCGTTGGCTGGTGTGATCCCGAGGGCAGTTCCCCAGACTCCATCTATGGGAGCACCGACTTCCTCGGCAGCCCCCGGATGAACGGCTCAAACATCGACATTGGCGCCTACCAGAACACTGGAACCGCCGTTGCCAACTCCTTGACGGTGAATTTGAGCTCGGGGAAATACACTCTCGGTTTCGGTGAGGCGGCCACGCTGACGGTCCTGGTCTCCGCCAACCCCGGGGGAGGCGGTGTTCCAAGTGGCACGGTCAAGTTCATGCTGGGGTCGAGCTTGCTGAAAAAGCGAACGCTGCTGCCGGTCAGCGCCACGGAGTCTAAGGCGACTCTGCCCCTGCGTGCGTTACAGCTTGCGCCCGGCGCCAATACGTTAACGGCGGTGTACTCGGGGAACTCGATTGCGCCGTGTTGTCCTCTATCGGGACCGCCGGCTTCGGTCTATGGCGGCGCGACTTCCGAGCCCATCACGGTAACGCGGCAATAGAGACGGGGGAACGGTGACGCCCAGCCCCGGCAAGCCTAGAAAGTAAGGACCCGAACCGGCCCCGGCGTGAAGGTGTTTCCGTCAAGCGGCCACAGACACCGCGGCTGAGGATGGCGACCAACGGTATGGCCGAGGGGAAATTGATCGGCGCTGGCGCGCCAGGCCGGTGTCTTGCAGATTTGGGGACCTCCCCCCATGAGAACCGCTCTTCACCCGAGCTCATCACCAGAGAGTCGGTCACGAGAAGGGCTTGGGCCGGGCCTTGGTGCCGGCAAGCAATCGGGGTCGGGCGCCGGGAGTCGCATGGGAGACAATACCGCCACTGCCGTACGTTGCCGGGCATCCACCGGTGCCGATCGTTGACCAATTGCTCGCTCAGAGGACCACGCGGCGGTTGCGCGGCCGATCGGGTGCGCTCGCGCTGTAGCGCCCCTGCGATGCGGAGCCAAACGTTTCTCGGCATGCTCCCGACTCCCGTTCCAACCAATGCATTGGGCGAACTTCCATCACCGGCTCCCAGACGGCAAGATTGAAATACGAACGAGAAGGATACTTGGCTGGAATGACTCACCGAGGTCTCGGCCCTCAAGATGCACTGGTTGGTCTGCGCCCAGCTCGGTGGACTTCGAAACCGAATTCGCCTGGGTCGCATCAATACCGCCCATGAGACCGCCATGCGACGAAGCCGTAGTCCGGTCGGTGAGTGCAGGTGTTCCGTGTGCTGTAGAAGCGCGAAGCTGGATTCTCGCGGCGACCATTATCGGATCGAGCATGGCTTTCATTGATAGCACGGTCGTCAATGTCGCCCTGCCTGCTCTGCAAACGAGCTTTCACGCAACCGTCGTGGATGTGCAATGGATGGTCGAGTCCTACGGGCTGTTCTTGGGAGCGTTGATTTTAGTCGGGGGCTCTCTCGGCGACGTATTTGGGCGCCGCTTGATCTTTTTGCTCGGTGTGGGGGTTTTCGCCGCCGCTTCCGTCGGTTGCGCGGTCGCTGCCAACCTAGGCCTTCTGATTACTGCGCGGAGCATTCAAGGCGTGGGAGCTGCGCTCCTTGTGCCTGGCAGCCTGGCGATTCTCAGCACGAGCTTCGATAAGAACAGCCGCGGTCCGGCAATCGGCACGTGGTCCGGATTTACCGCGATCACGACCGCCCTGGGGCCGGTTCTTGGTGGCTGGCTGGTTGAGCATGCTAGCTGGCGCTGGGTGTTTTTGATCAATCTCCCGCTCGCCGCCGTGGTGATAATTATCTCGCTTTGGCAAATTCCCGAGAGCCGCGCCGCCGCCAGAAGCCATGTCGATTGGCTTGGAGCCCTGGTCGTCACTCTCGGACTTGGGGGCTTGGTTTACGGGTTCGTCGAATCGGGGAACATGGGTTGGCGCCATCCTCTGGTTTTGGCGAGTAGCGTCCTCGGCTGCGGCTGTCTAATAGGGTTTGTCTTCGTCGAGGCCAGAGTGACTTCGCCCATGGTTCCACTGACGCTGTTTGCTTCTTCCAGTTTCAGCGGGAGCAACCTGCTGACGCTACTCCTCTATGCCGCAATGGGAATCTTCTTTTTTCTGTTTCCATTGGATCTGATTCAGGTCCAAGGATATTCCGCAACCGCCGGGGGCGCCGCTGTGCTACCACTGATTCTGCTGCTCTTTCTGCTCTCCCGCTGGTCAGGCGGGCTCGTGCCACGCTGGGGCCCAAGACCTCCGTTGATCATTGGCCCACTAATCGCCGCCTTAGGATTTGTTCTGTTCGCCGTGCCCGCCATAGATGTAAGCTACTGGAAGGCATTTTTTCCTGCTGTGCTCAGCCTTGGTCTGGGCATGGCGATCACCGTCGCTCCCCTCACTACTGTCGTCATGAACTCGGTCGGCGCGGAGCGCGTCGGTGCCGCCTCTGGAATCAACAACGCCGTTGCCCGTGTCGCGGGGATGCTTGCAGTTGCGGTCCTAGGGATTGTGATGGTGAACGCCTTCAGTGCCCGGTTAAACGAGAAGCTGTCGAGCTTTGCCCTCTCGCCAAGCGTACTCCGGGACATTCAGGCCAACGAGATCAGACTCGCCGATCTGCAGCCGCCCGTCAGCGTCGGCGACACCACGAGAGCAGCAATCAAAGGCTCCGTGGGTGAAGCGTTTGTGTTCGGATTCCGGTTAGTCATGTTGATTTGCGCAGGACTGTCTGTGGCTGCTGCGGGGGTGGCTAGTTTGATGATTGCAAAGACAGTTTGAATTGTGGAAAAGGCGGATCCTGCACTCATCTTCCAGTAGTCGGGTTGATCGTTAACCTCCTCTTTTTCTATGGACTTCTCCGCCTCCGGCTGCGCCTGCCCCCCTTAGGTGCTTTCTGCCCAATGGTCTGATCGATGTCTTTGCCCCGCCAGTTCGAGCGGTTTCGAACTCTGGTGGAAGAGTGTTTTCGTGGATCGCGGAACAAATATCGGAGGATTGGTCACCTGAGGTTCAACGCCTCCTTCCAAATCAGGCAGCGACGCTTATCCATGATTCCTGCCATCCAGGGCACCAATTCCGATTTGTCCATTCAACCGAACCTCGAGGATCAAGCTCGGCCCGCGGAAGAGACAAGTATCTGTATGAAGGCAAAGTGGATCGGGTCACAATGGGGTGATTCGAATCGACGATCTCGCGAAGAGATGGGACAGATTATTGCGACGATAAGACCACACCTTTATCGAGGTGCGACTTTGCGGCTGTCCGCGGATTTGCCGCAAGCCGGCGCGAGAATTGTTGCCAAGAAATAGTTGCAACCGAAGTGATCGTTATTCTTTCTAAGCAGAGAGACGGCATGAGCGAGACGCTTCCAGTGACCTATCTGGCGCGCCAGGGGAGACGCAGATTGGAATTATTCGGGTCAGTTCACTGGTCTTAGGGACTCCATCGGACTGCAAGCGAGCGGGGGTGGCTTGTGGGGTATTCGTTGCTTTCTTTTAACGTTCGAAGGAAGCAGTTCCATGGAGCTCAAGTCATAAGGATCGCAAATGAGCGCGAAGAGTGCGTCGCGAGCAAACTCCGCGGAAATCGTTCCGATGACAATGAACTCGGCTAGTGCTCGGGAGCTCCAGCAGTACGGGCTCAGCGCGACTCCCCTGATCGGGGAAGACAAGGTTCTTTGCGACCGTCATCTGGTCTTTGACCGGGCGATTGATCCCTCGGTAGCGTTTCAGCCCTTGCGCGAGATGCTTGTAAGGTCCGCCGATTATTATATGCATCTGGCGGACCTGACCTCGTACTGCCAGGCGCACGAACGGCTCGGTGCGTTATATAGTGATCCCGACGCATGGGCATATAAAGCGATTCGGAACGTGGCCAGTTCCGGAAAGTTTTCGAGTGATCGCACCATTGCCGAATGCGCGTCTGAGACTTGGAAGGTGGAACCATGCCCGGTACGTTAGAAAATCAGTCTGTCACCGGTGCGGCGGGCGCACCAGTGATTTCGCCGCTCGCCGGCAAGCCGGCTGCGAAGGAGATGTTGATCGATATCGGTCGTCTGGAGAAGAACTACTTCGAGCTTCCCGACGTGGCCGACCCGAACCAGTTAGTCAGTTTTGGTACGAGCGGGCATCGCGGTTCGCCACTGTACGGAACTTTCACCGAGGCGCACATCCTGGCCATCACCCAGGCCATCTGCGACTACCGGCGAGAGCAGGGAATCGACGGCCCACTGTACATGGGCAAGGACACCCATGCGGTATCGGGGCCCGCGCAGCGCACTGCGCTCGAGGTCCTGGCGGCGAACAACGTAGAGACCATCATTCAGGAAGACGACGGCGTGACTCCGACCCCGGTGATCTCGCGAGCAATTCTCGTTTACAACCACGGCCGCAGCGCCAAGGACCGTCTGGCGGACGGCATCGTGGTTACGCCGTCGCACAACCCGCCCGAAGATGGAGGCTTCAAGTACAACCCAACCAACGGCGGTCCTGCCGACACCGACGTCACGCGCTGGGTGCAGGATCGGGCGAACAATCTGTTGCGGGCGGGAAACGTCGGGGTCAAGCGAGTAACGTTTGCCAAAGCCATCCGGGCGGCGACCACGCATCACCAAGACTTCATTCTGCCGTATGTGCGCGACCTCAAGAACGTCGTGGACATCGACGCAATTCGGGGCGCGAAGCTCAAACTGGGCGTGGACCCTCTGGGCGGAGCCGCGCAACCCTACTGGGAGCCGATCAACTCCATTTACGGACTCCACATCGCCGTTGTCAATCCAGTGATCGATCCGACGTTTTCGTTCATGACCGTCGATCACGACGGAAAAATTCGCATGGATTGTTCGAGCCCCTATGCCATGGCCAGGCTGGTCGGACTGAAAGATCAATACCAGGTGGCATTCGCTAACGATGCGGATGCCGACCGGCACGGGATTGTGACTCCCGTGGCCGGTCTGATGAATCCGAACCATTACCTCGCCGTGGCCATCCAATACTTACTTACGCACCGCGCGCAGTGGCGTCATGAAGTTGCGGTTGGAAAGACCTTAGTAAGCAGCAGCATGATTGATCGGGTCGTCAAGCACCTCGGTCGCGAACTGCGCGAGGTCCCGGTCGGTTTCAAGTGGTTTGCACCCGGCTTGGTCGACGGCTCGTGTTGCTTTGGCGGAGAAGAAAGTGCGGGGGCCAGTTTCCTTCGTCGCGATGGCAGCGTGTGGACGACCGACAAGGACGGTCTGATTATGGATTTGCTGGCGGCCGAGATTGCCGCTAGCACCGGCAAGGATCCCGGCGAGCACTATCGCGAGCTCACGGCGGAGTTCGGAACGTCGTACTACACACGCATCGACGCTCTCGCCACTGCCGAGCAGAAAGCAAAACTGCAGAAGCTCTCACCCGACGCCGTCCAAGAGTCGGACCTTGCGGGTGAGCCAATCATTGCCAAATTGACGAAAGCCCCGGGCAATAATGCTCCTATCGGAGGCTTGAAAGTGGTCTCAACCAGCGGATGGTTCGCGGCTCGCCCCTCGGGAACGGAAGACATCTACAAGATTTATGCGGAGAGCTTCAAGAGCCGGGATCATCTGAATGCCATCGTGAGCGAAGCCCAGGAGATGGTGAGCAATGCGCTGCGTGCGGGAGTCCGGTAATGAGCGGTGAGGGGTGGTTGAACCCGTCACCCTGTTTCCGGTCGACGGCCGCTGCGGCTGTCGCGGCAATTCTTAGCAATCACGCCGGGGTGCGAGCGGCCGGGAGCCAGTTGTGCTGCCACATCACCAGCGTCGCAAGGGTCCACTTCTTGCTTAACCGAGTTTTGATAGGAGGCGAATATGCAACTGGGGATGGTTGGTCTGGGACGGATGGGCTCCAACATGGTGCGGCGGCTCATCAATCAGGGTCACAACTGTGTGGTGTTCGACCGCTCGCCGCAAGCGGTCGGTGAGCTGGTCAAGCACAAGGCGACTGGCACCGCATCGCTCGCGGAGCTGGCTAAGAAGATCGCGAAGCCGCGAGCTGTCTGGCTGATGGTCCCGGCGGCGGTGGTTGACCAGACGATCGCGGACCTTTTGCCGCATCTCGAGGCGGGGGACATCCTCATCGACGGCGGCAACTCCTATTACGTGGACGATATCCGGCGCGCGAACGAGCTGGTTTCCAAGAAAATCCACTATGTCGACGTGGGCACGAGCGGGGGTGTGTGGGGTTTGGAGCGCGGCTACTGCATGATGATTGGCGGCGAGAACGAAGTTGTCCAGCGGCTGGATCCAATCTTTGCTACGCTCGCACCGGGAATGGGCGATATTCCGAGAACCACCGGCCGGGAGAAGATTGATGGCACCGCGGAGCAGGGTTACCTGCACTGCGGGCCCAACGGGGCGGGCCACTTCGTGAAGATGGTGCACAACGGGATCGAGTACGGAGTCATGGCGGCATACGCCGAGGGGCTGGGTGTCTTACGCTCCGCGAATGTCGGCAAGCAAGCGAACCGCTCGATTGATGCTGAGACCACGCCGTTGCGTGATCCCGGGCACTATCAGTTCGATTTGAATCTGCGTGACATTGCGGAGGTCTGGCGTCGCGGGAGCGTAATCGCTTCTTGGTTGCTCGATCTGACGGCCAACGCACTGACTCAGGATCCGAATCTCTCAGGATTTGCCGGACGTGTTTCTGATTCCGGTGAAGGGCGCTGGACCATCAAAGCGGCGATCGACGAAGCGGTTCCAGTGCCGGTTCTCACCAGCGCCCTTTTCGAGCGGTTCAGTTCGCGAGGCGAGGCCGACTTTGCCAACAAGATCTTGTCTGCGATGCGCTATGAGTTCGGCGGACACCTGGAAAAATCAAACGACCAGTCCAAAGTGGCTTAAGAAGAGGGTGGTGACCTGCTTCCCATCCGTCGCGTTTGTTTGCCGGGGAGCCGGTGGATACTTTGTCTGCGGAAAATCGCTCCAGCACTGCAGGCAACGTTGAAGCCTGGCGATGTCAATGTGCCGGTGTGCAAGCCTGAGAAAACGAAACTATGCTGGCGCGTTTGCGGGAGGCGGCTCCCGGTTTCGATCGGGAGCGCGTCAGCCAGGATCGGCGGTCATGGTTTGCCGATCCTGCTGTGGTCGAGGATCGGAGAAACCCACGTGGCTGCAAGCAGATCGTTTACGGCGAAAGCGGACGGCGCATCGGGTTTTCCCTAACCCTCGCCGGAGACAACAACTGTAGACAGGCAAACTCCCCTGGGCAAGGGCGACCGATCACGACGAATCCGGCCGCTCGGGACTGGAGGGCTCGACTCGGAGCAACTCCTGTCCTGACCCGGAAGACGGATTTCCGCCGCCCGAACGGATCGAGCGTGCCAATGACGAACCGATTGATCCCATACCGGTCACCGCCCGACCCGATCCGGTTTGGACTGGAAAGCGCAAATGCAGATACCGGCCAGCATGAAGAATATGAGTTCAACCGTGCATGACAACGCGGCCCATCCGCTGGACGCGGCCGAGCCCGACGGGGCGAATCGTAACGAACGCCAGGGGTGGGCGCAGGCGGAAGGTACGCCCTTGCCGCTTGGGGTCAGGTTGATCGAGGAAGATCAGGTATTTAACTTTTCCGTTCATGCTGAACATGCCGAGAGCGTCACGCTATTGCTCTATGGTCCTGAGGATTTGGCAAACCCCCGCCTCACGTTCCGCTTCGATTTTCTGCGCAACAAATCAGGGAGGATCTGGCATTGCCGGATACCCGTCACGCAGGTCGGGAGCGCTCGTTATTACGCTTACTCGGTCTCGGGACAGACTGTTCCGCAGCTCCACAGTTTTGACCCGCAGAAGGTTCTCCTTGATCCGTATGCGAAATCCGTTTTCTTCCCACCGGGCTTCGATCGCCAGCGGGCGATGCAGGAGGGATCAAACGCAGGCCGGGCGCCCCTCGGAGCCCTGCCGGGCGACCGCACGATCTTCGACTGGGTAGGAGACCGGTCGCCGCATCATGAATCAGATGCGATTATCTATGAACTCCACGTGAAGGGCTTCACCAAGAACCCCAACTCTGGCGTCGATCCGTCTCGTGCAGGAACCTATGCCGGCTTGGTGAAAAAAATCCCGTATCTAAAGGAGCTTGGGGTCACCATTGTCGAGCTGATGCCGATTTTTCAGCGCGATCCACAGGAGGGCGATTACTGGGGCTACATGCCGTTAAATTTTTTCGCTCCTCATGCCCAGTATGCGAGCACCTGCCACGATGATGAGCAACAGCGTGAGTTTCGAAACATGGTGAAAGCCTTTCATCAGGCGGATATCGGTGTGGTGCTCGATGTCGTTTACAACCATACATGCGAAGGCGACCATAAGGGACCTATCTACAGTTACAAAGGCTTCGATAGCGCCGGTTATTACATATTGACCTCCGATCCGGCGAGCCCTTATGCCAATTACTCGGGCACGGGCAACACCTTGAATTTCGGCCAGGCACATGTGCGCAAGATGGTAATGGACAGCCTGCGCTATTGGAAACAGGAAATGCACATCGACGGTTTTCGCTTTGATCTGGCCTCGGTGTTTAGCCGCAATGCCGACGGATCGCTCAACTGGGGGGACGCTCCGATCTTCAGTGAAATTGCCGCGGATCCGGACCTGGATCGTCTGCTGCTAATTGCCGAGCCTTGGGACGTTGCTGCCTATCAACTCGGCAGGGGATTTCCGGGATTAAGCTGGCGGCAATGGAACGGACGGTTTCGCGACGATATTCGTCGTTTCGTTAAAGGTGACTCAGGGATGGTTCCTGACCTGATGCGACGCCTTTATGGCAGTGATGACTTGTTTCCCGATCGTCGCGCTGACGCGTATCACGCCTACCAGAGTGTGAACTATATCACCTCTCATGACGGCTTTACGCTGTACGATCTGGTCTCCTACGACCGCAAGCGCAACTGGGCAAACGGTAACCATAACCTGGATGGCACCGACGAGAACTACAGTTGGAACTGCGGGCACGAGGGAAGCGAGGGGGCGACATCGGCGGTCGTGGCACTACGCCGGAAGCAGGTCAAGAATTTCTGCTGTTTGCTGATGTTGTCGAACGGGACTCCGATGTTCCGCGCCGGGGATGAATTTCTGAACACGCAATTCGGCAACAACAATCCTTACAACCAGGACAACGAAACGGGATGGCTGGACTGGAGCCAGCTCCGGGCGAATGAAGACATTTTCCGTTTCTTCAGGAAAATGATTGCCTTCCGCAAGGGGCATCCAGCTCTGAGCCGGAGCCGGTTCTGGCGGGAGGACATCTCCTGGTATGGAACCGGCGCAGCCGCCGATTTGTCGGAGCAATCTCATAGCTTGGCATTCTGTTTGCACGGCGATTCTCAAGCGGACGATGACATCTACGTGATGATCAACGCTTACTGGGAAAAGTTGGAATTCCATGTGCAGGATGGTAAAGCACAGGAATGGATCCGGATGGTGGACACGAGCTTGACCAGTCCGGCCGATTTTTTGGACAACGGCTTGCGCCTGCAGCGGACGCAATACGTCGTCGCTCCAAGATCGATTGTGGTTTTACTTCGACCGAGGATTGAATTGCCCGTAGGAACGAACGCGGCAGAAAAGCGGTGACTTCCCGGAAGAGTGGAAGGGCTCATCATTTGGCAGTCGTTCGACGTGGCGTTGCGTACTCTGTCTCATCGTTTTTCTCGGGCCGTTTCCTCATTTCAGGGCCAATCGCCGCGGATGCATCGCCAGACGCGCAGAAGACACCGCTATTGCCGGCGGCGAGCCGCATCGTCGTCTACCGCTCGCGACAAACTGCGACTTGGCATCCTGGTTTCCTGGTTTCTGTGAGTCTTGCACTGACACTGCCAGACTCGGTATCTTCCACTCGCGGGGCTGTGTTGCCGGTTGTCAAGACTCCGGGACGCAATTCGGGCTTTGCGGATCGAGAGTCGCCGCGCGCGCTACTTTTCTGCCCCGATTGTATTTCGGTCTCCACGCGCTTTGGTCATCCGGCTTAGTTCAGGCGGGAACGAGCATAGCCGATCCGGGAGGATTCTCCTTTTTCCCCGGGGGGCGCGAGCGACGCAGCTAGCTTTTTCCGGCAGGGGCGTTACCGCTCTGCAATAGAGTCTCAAAAGCGTCGGGGGCGAGGAGAGCAAGAGACTCCACCACCACATCGGCGGGCAGATGCTTGCCATTGTGACTGACTCCGATGCTTCGCATGCCAGCGCGGCGCGCACCCTCGACTCCGGCGACGGCGTCTTCGACCACAATGCAGCGGCCGGGCGCCGTGCCGACACGGGAGGCGGCGGTCAGATACACTTCGGGATCCGGCTTGCCTTTGTGCACGTCTTCGGCCGAGACAATACCCTGGAAAAAGTGAGCGGCGGATAGAGCCTTGAGAATCACATCGATGTTCGCGCGCGGCGCTGCCGAGGCGACGGCCTGCATCCATCCCTGCTCGTGTAGCCGGTGCAGCCAATGGGCAACCCCGGGTAATGGCGTCATGCCTTGGGCGTGGACCATGCGGCGGTAGAGGCTTTCTTTGGCGCTGGCGATTCTCTCCATGCGCTCGGGGGTCGCCGCTGCGCCCAGCCACTCGGGAAGGATGGAATCATTACGCTGACCGAACGACGCAAGAAACTGCTCGCGCGTGATAGCAATACCTTCACGGGCCATGGTGTCCCGCCAGGCCGTCCAGTGGAATTCCTCTGAGTCAATCAGGGTTCCGTCCATGTCCCAGAGGACCGCGCCAGGTACTGCGCGCAACCTACTCATCGGCAAACCTCGTACCTAAATATTAGCGTGAAACAGGCGCTCAACCTCTTTTTCGCCAACCCCGGAGATAGTGCTTGCTCTCGCAAACGTGCTCGCGTCGAATTTGCGGACGCCTTCGGCGAGTTTCTCCGTTGTCATTGATGGACGAATCGCTCCAACCTTAGCTGACCTGAATGTTCTCTCAGCCGCCGACTGCGGCAAGTGCTTCTCACGCTCGAGCTCTGGCGCTCGATACCGGACTCGTATCCACACTCGCCCATCGTGGCGAAAATGCCCGAGTTCGGTCTCCGCGCCCACGACGAGGGTTTCAAAATCCGGGTGACGATGAACGTCGTGATCGGCAAAGGTTACGGTCACGATACGTCGCTGTTTAGCGACACGATGGAGTAGTCATCTTCCGCCCGTACTGGGAAGTGCCATATTCCGTCACCCGAACGGAGATGATTCCACATCGTATCCCGCAGGAGAATGAGCTACCACTGGCGCACGCGCCCCACGTCGACGTGAACGAAGTCGGAACGAAGATAGTAACCCACCCCGCCGCGATGCAAGCGAAGCGCGGCATCCCGCACGGTTGATGTCGGGATACCCGGTAAGCGAATGTCGATGGCTAGCGCCTCCATGTGCAGACTATGGCGAGCCACGCCCGTGTGCGGGCTGCGAGTGCGCAGGAATTCGTTGCTCCCGGGCGTGCGGTATCCACAGATCACGTCGATCTCGCCACGGGAATCGTGGAGAGACTCGGTCAGGTCGTGGAGCAGGTCGAACAGGCGGGGGTCGAAATGACGCACCTCTCCAGTGCGATGATCGCGAAGGTAATGGTCGAGTTCGCTGAGCGCATCCGGCAAGTAGGTGTCGCCGCGACGGTAAATGATCTCGAGCCGTTCACGAGTGTGCGTGTGATAAAGGCGGAGCCGGTACTCGCGCGCAGGCGGCGCCGCGAGTTCTGCGGTTCGTCCAAACGACGGCGCCAGCAAAAGCGCGAGCAGCGAAAGACAAAAACGGAAGATTCGTGATCTGATTTGTGCAGACTGCGATCTCCGGGCATCCGATTGACTTGGTTGCGACACGTTAACCTCGATTTCACGCCCCAAATGGCGAAGCCGGCGCAAGCATTTTAAGTGGCGGATGGCGTGCGTTCTCGGTCCCGCACAACGTTCCCCAACGGCGACTGCGATGAGAATTGATTTTGGAGAACGCTGGCACAACTCAACCGAAGTTCAGGACCGAGGTATTTCAAAAACGGAAGTGTTTGCAGCCGTGGCGGGGATCACGCTCACCGTCCGTGATCCACTCCTCTATTATGCAGCGCCGATAGACATCGTGCAAACGACACCGACCAAGGCAAAGCACAAGCCGTCAACCGCCACGTTTCTGGCGATGCGATCTCCGTTTGTTGGATGTGGTAGGAACCCCGTCTTGACAGTAGTCGTTATAACGAATAATATAGGGTCATTATGGGTGAAGAGATACCGGGGCGGCGCGCCGTTTGTCCCGAAGAGGATGCGTTCCTGGAACTGCTGCGCACCACCGACATGCTGTCCCGCGGGCTGATTGACGTTCTCAAGACGGAGGATCTCTCGGCGAACCAATACAATGTGCTCCGCATCCTGCGCGGCTCGATCGAAGGGCTCCCTTGTGGCGAGATCGCCAGCCGCATGATCACTCGGGATCCGGACGTTACCCGGCTGCTCGATCGCCTCGAAAAGCGCGGGCTGATTTCGCGTTGCCGGGAAACCAAGGACCGGCGAATGGTTATGGTTCGTATCACGCCGGAGGGGCTCAAACGATTGGCCCGCCTGGATGAACCGGTACAGGCTGCCCATCGCAAGCAATTGGGTCATCTGGGGGGGAGGAAGCTAAAGACATTGACGGAGCTGTTGGCTGTTTCCCGCAGCCAGGTGCGTTGATTTTTTTGCCCGTAATATATGTTGAAACGAATATCGTGTAAACGCATCTAAGATTAGCAGGGAGGAACACCACCATGAGTACTCTGGTTACACCGCAAACTGTCGCCACCACCTGGAACATTGACCCGTCGCACTCGGTCGCCGAGTTCAAGGTCAGGCACATGATGATTTCGAACGTAAAAGGACAATTCGCCAAAGTCACGGGAGCTTTGACCCTGGACGAGTCCGATCCAGCCAATTCTCGCGCCGAAGCCGTGATCGAAGCGGACTCGATCGAAACCCGCGATTCCGAGCGCGATGCGCACCTGAAGAGCGCGGACTTCTTGGACGTCGAGAAGTTCCCGACGCTGACCTTCAAGTCCCAAAACATTGATCTCGTGCGGGATGGAGAACTGTCCGTCGAGGGCGATCTGACGATTCACGGCGTCACCCGCCGGGTGGTCTTTTCCGTGGAAGGCCCGACCTCACCGGCCAAGGACCCCTGGGGCAAGACCCGAGTCGCGGTCTCAGCCAGCGCAAAAATCAGTCGCAAAGAATTCGGATTGAACTGGAACGCGGTGCTTGAGACCGGCGGCCTTCTCGTCGGTGACGAGGTGACCATCACCTTGGACGTGCAGTTCATAAAGGCTTGAATCATCTCAATCGCCAGGAATACGTGAAAGCCGGGTGAATCCTCGCGATGGAAAGGAATTACGATGTCTCTCCGACCAGTGAAACAGATTATTCAACCGAGACCCACCGTTGAGGGTGCTGGCGTGAAACTGCAGCGTGCCTTCGGTTTCGGAAAAACCAAAGATTTCGATCCGTTCCTGCTTCTCGATGACTTCCGCAATGAGAAACCGGAGGATTACCTTGCGGGATTTCCATGGCATCCGCACCGCGGGATTGAGACGATCACCTACGTGCTCGCCGGTTCGGTCGAGCACGGTGACAGTCTTGGGAACAAGGGCAAGATGGGCGCCGGCGACGTGCAATGGATGACGGCCGGCAGAGGCATTCTCCACCAGGAGATGCCCAAGGGCGACAAGCAGGGGCGCATGCACGGATTCCAGCTTTGGGCAAACTTGCCGTCGTCGCTGAAGATGACCGCTCCACGCTACCAGGATATTCCGGCCAACGCGATCCCCGAAGTCACTGACGATGATGGCACTCGCGTGCGCATTCTTTGCGGCGAGTTTTGGGGGAAACGGGGGCCGGTGGAAGGTGTGGCCGCCGATCCGAATTACCTGGATATCTCGGTTGCTCCAAATCAGCGCAAGCGGCTGAAGGTCGAGACCACGCGCAACGCCTTCGCCTATGTATTTGCCGGCGCGGGTACGTTCCGGGATGCTTCGCTCCCGCGGGCGGTTCTGACAGAACAAGTCGCGAAACCGGAGGCGGCGCCTGTTTACGATGTCGGCAATCACTCGCTCGTACTGTTTGATCGAGGAGATGAGATCGCTGTACAGGCAGGCGAAGAGGGTATCCGCTTCCTGTTGGTTTCAGGCAAACCAATCGAAGAACCGGTCGCATGGTATGGCCCAATCGTGATGAACACGCAGGAACAACTTCGACAGGCCATCGCCGAGATCGAAAACGGGACTTTCATCACACATCGCTGATGCATCCTCAACAGGTATTGTCCCTGGCGGCGAGGCGCGACCCGTGGCGATAGCGTTTGTCTGCCAGGGGGCCGTCCGGGACAATTCGATCGCGGCGGCGGCAGGTTCGGTGAAGCGAAACCGGTTCCGCTCGTGGCGTCGGATGCAGTACCAGAATAGACCGAGAGGTCAGTCTGCCCCGAAGGCCGCGGGTTCTGACGCCAGCCTGCTCTGCGGTCGATCAAAGGACGTAGTTGCGCCGTTCGTGCGCCGGGTTGCGGTTGGGTGCCGCGGACAGAACCCGAAGTCTTCCGCGGTCGTGGCAGCATGGCGTGCTTGGCCGACGCCTCCTGGCACGGGCGGGCCCTCATGGTTGAGGTGGAGATAGAATATGGGCACAGGTATGGGGGCGCGAACAGTTTCGTAGGCAACTCTGGAGTGAAGCTGGTCCGGAGCGAGCAAAACAGTCGAATTATTCGTTCCATCAGGTTGACTTTCGATTTCACTGTCTGCGCTGGCGGGGAGCGAATTGTTGGAGGTGCTGCCGTGGCTGTTTCCATTGGGACCTGGCATTGGCTTCAGACTCTCCACCGCAAACCAGGCAGTCGCCGCCCGACGAAACCTGAAAGCCCAAAAGGAGAACAACATGAGCACCATTACCGTGAAGGACGGAACGTCGATTTACTTCAAAGACTGGGGAAAAGGACAACCCATCGTATTCAGTCATGGGTGGCCACTTAGCGCCGACGACTGGGACGGGCAGATGCTGTTCTTCGGCCAGCGCGGATACCGAGTTATCGCGCATGACCGGCGGGGGCACGGTCGTTCCACGCAGACCTGGGAGGGCAACGACATGAACACCTACGCCGACGATCTTGCGACTCTCACTGAAAAGCTAGATCTGAACAACGCGATCCACGTAGGCCACTCCACGGGTGGCGGAGAGGTTGCCCGCTATATTGGGCGGCATGGTTCAAGACGTGTCGCCATGGCCGTGCTTATCAGCTCGGTGCCACCCCTGATGGTGAAGACGGACAAAAATCCCGGCGGGTTGCCCCTCTCGGTTTTCGATGGCCTCCGAGCGGAACTCGCTAAAAATCGAGCCCAGTTTTACAAGGACATTACGCTCCCGTTCTACGGATACAACCGTCCTGGCGCCAAGATTTCGGAGGGCCTGCGAGAACATTGGTGGTTGCAAGGAATGATGGGGGGCATGAAGGCCCACTACGACTGCATCGAGGCCTTTTCCGAGACGGACTTCACCGAGGACCTTAAGAAGTTCGACGTCCCGACCCTGGTCCTTCATGGCGACGACGATCAAATCGTGCCCATCGGCGCGTCCGGTCTGATGACCGCGAAGATTGTAAAGAACGCCACCTTGAAGATGTATCCAGGTTTTCCGCACGGGATGCCGGCCACCAATGCGGACCAGATCAACGCCGATCTGCTTGCGTTCTTTCAGCAAAGCAAACAGGCAGCAGCCTGAACCCGTCCGGCCTTTCCTCTTGCGACCGGAAAGGCCGGAATTTCTGACTGCGACCGTGAGGCTAACGACAGGCACTCACACCCAGTGCGGTGCCACCGAATCGCATGACGAACCGACTTACTGGAATGCACGGACGAGAGCGGCCAACAGCGAGCGGACTATGCTGGCGCGTGGCTCTGCTTTTTTGTCTCACCCCTTTCAGGGCGGTCGGGCAAACCCCGGTTCATGAGGCGACGGTCGGCGTGGGAGCGCAATACGATTCGACCCATGTGTACGTTCGTCCCGGCGATCTGGACGCATTCGTGAACAGCTTTATCGCCACCTTCGGCGGGCAGCCATCCCAACGAACCGTGACCAACGTTCTGCCCGTACCAAGTAGCACTGAATTCCAATACCTCTGGACTCCGGTCGGCACACTCTCCGTTTTCGCGTACCAGACCCCAATTCCATTTCCGTTTGGTCAGGAGCGTACCGGATATCTCGTTACCGACATGGACGAGGCGATACGCGCCGCTCGTCGGTTTGGCGCAGAAGTAATCGTCGAGCCGTTCAAGGACCCCATCGGACTCGATGCCGTCATCCAGTGGGCGGGCGGCGTGAAAATGCAGCTCTATTGGCATTTCATTCCACCGAAGTACGGGCCGCTCGAAATGATCCCGGATAATCGAGTCTATGTCTCGCGCGATCGAGCCGACAACTTCGTCAGGGACTTCGTAGGCTTCTCCGGCGGCAAAGTAGTCTCCGATGACAGATATGCCGATGGCGGGGAAGTGGGCCGCGCGGGAGAAACCTACCGTCGCCTACGCATCACGTCACTGTTTGGCAATATGCAAGTGGCGGTCACCGATGGCCATCTGCCCTTTCCCTTCGGTCACGAAGTCACCGGGTATGAAGTCCCGGACCTGGGAGCCATACTGGCAAAAGCAAAAGCGTCGGGTGTCAGAATTCTGTCGGGACCCTATACTGCGAAGGATCGAGCCATAGCCATCGTGGAATTTCCTGGAGGGTACATCGCCGAGATTCACTCCCGAACGACGGATGCGCTGGGCGGGCAAAAATGAATGATGCCTGAGGTTTTGAGCTTTCCGAACGCGGCCGGATTTGTCGGGTGAATTCCGGCACGCAACACAATCCGATAAGGAGACCCCAATGAATGCGCGATTTTCCAATCAAGTGGTATTGGTCACGGGCGGAACAGGCGGGCTCGGCCGCGCCGTCACCGAGGCTTTCCTGGCCGAAGGGGCCCAGGTGATCGTTACTTACCGGGGGCAGGAGGCATTCGACGACCTCAAGCGCGACGCGGGAAGCGGGGTGTCTTCGCTGCAGGGAAGCCGTGTTGATGTAACCGATGAGGCCGCGGTGTATGCCTTTGTCCAGACCATTGTCGCCGAACGCGGCCGCGTCGATGTTGTGGTCAATACGGTGGGGGCTTACGCCGGTGGGGTAAAGCTCTGGGAGATGGATCCGAAAACATTCGATCGAATGCTGGCCCTGAATCTGCGGTCCGGTTACGCAATCCTGCGTGCGGTTGTGCCGAATATGATCAAACAAAAGCGTGGGGCGATCGTCAATGTCGCAGCCAAAGCCGCTTTCGACCATGCGGCGGGCGCGGCTGCCTATGCCGCTTCCAAGGCGGCTGCGGTCGCGATGATGGATTCCCTGGCCGCAGATCTCAAGGGCACCGGAGTACGGGCGAATTCCATTCTGCCCAGCATCATTGACACCCCAGCGAATCGCAGAGATCTTCCGGGCCCTGATTTTGCCCAGTGGCCGAAACCCGAGGATATCGCCCGTGTGATCCTGTTTTTGTGCAGCGACGATGCCCAACTGATCCATGGCGCTGCAGTGCCCGTGTATGGAAATGGCTAACCCATACCCTCCCTTGACTGGCGCAGTATTCGGGAGTCAGAGTGAATGCCAGTAAACTTTAAAGCACTGTGTCTTTGCGACCCCGAGTTTCGACCACGTTACAATCACCGGCAGTATCCTAACTTTGGAGACAGCCCCGTGCCGCCACTCACTTACGATCAACCGGAATGCTGGCCAGCTTTGGCATTAGAGTCATGGAAAGATACTTGCGCTACGCTCCACATGTGGGCCCAGATTGTCGGCAAAGTCCGGCTCGGCCTGGCTCCGCTCCTGAACCACTGGTGGAACGTGCCTTTTTACGTAACGCCGACGGGCTTGACTACTTCCCGAATCCCCTATGGCGAGAGGGCATTCGAACTCAGGTTTGACTTCGTCAATCATCAACTTGTGCTGGAGACGAGCGACGGAATTTCGGCAAGGCTTCAGCTCCAGCCGCGCTCGGTGGCTGATTTCTACCAGGAATTTCTGGCGATGCTTAGGAGTGCGAGAATCGAAGTTAGAATCTGGCGAATGCCCGTAGAAATCCTAAGTCCGATTCCATTTGACGAAGATCAGTTGCATGCCTCGTACGATCGCGCCTCGGTTGAGAAATTCTGGCGCATTCTATTGTCAGTGGACGCGGTCTTCACGGAGTTCAGATCGAGGTTCATCGGCAAGAGCAGCCCTGTGCATTTCTTTTGGGGTAGTTTCGATCTCGCGGTGAGCCGTTTTTCCGGGCGCCGAGCCTCGGAACGGCCGGGTGCCGACGCCATAACCCGAGAAGCATACTCGCACGAAGTCAGCAGTGTTGGCTTCTGGCCGGGTAGTGGTGAGATAAAAGACGCAGCATTCTATTCCTATACAGTTCCCGAACCCCAAGGATTCAAAGAGGTGCGAGTAGGACCAGGTGCCGCCCACTACAACCAACAGCTCGGTGAGTTTCTGTTGATGTATGAAGATTTGCGCAGGTCCAAATCGCCAACGGCATCCTTGCTCGATTTCTGCGAATCGACGTATCAAGCCGGGGCCATCCTCGGCCATTGGGACCGCAATGCGCTCGAACGATAATTGAATCTGGATCGGCCACCATTCAGCGGATCGCCATCCCTCGGCACTGCTAAACGTGTGTGTCGCCTTGGAGATACGGGAGCAGGATCGATGACCCTCAGCAAGTCGAGCGCAGGCCAGCTGACGTTTCCGGGTCTAAGCGGATGCCGCTGAATCAGGACGAGCGACGATCGAGTGAAGCCGAACTTCTCAACCATCCCGGACAAAATTTCTGCCGCGTCAATCTCGGTTCGAGCTCTTGGACTAGAATTGCGCTGGTTGGCGTCCGAAGCTGAAGTTCACCGGTTTGAGGTGATGCGGCTTGTTCCCCGCCCGCGATCCGACCAGATATGCCGTCTGAAGATGTTTTTGAGGACGAATTCTTTGCATCCTTGTATGACATCCTCAATCCTTGGTCGGTCAGCGACGAGTTCTACGTTGAGCAGGCCGTTGCGTCCGGTGGCCCGGTACTCGATCTGGGCTGCGGAACCGGCACGCTGGCCTGTAGCCTGGCGGCGAAAAACTTGAGCGTGACAGGTGTCGATCCGGCCGAAGCCATGCTCCGGATCGCCCGCTCACGGGTCGATGGGGACAAGGTAAGTTGGATTCGTTCTGACGGACAAAGCCTGCGTCTTGCGCAACGATTTAAGCTCATTTTCATGACCGGCCACGCCTTTCAGTCGCTGCTCACCGACGGCGATGCAGTCGCGCTGCTGCGAACGGCCGCGCACCATCTCGGAGCTGAGGGAAGGTTTGTCTTCGAAACACGCAACCCTGCTGCCCAAGCATGGCTGTCGTGGACGCCGGAGTGCTCCCGGCGCACGGTTCAGTCGAGCAGTTGTGGCCGGGTCTTATGTTTCTATGACGCCCAAGCCGGTCCCGGCACCGGCATTGTGACGATCGGCGAGCATTTTCACCTGCTGGACGAGGGTGTGCAGCGGGTGGGGCGTAATCGCATCCGTTTCGTTGACCCGGAGCACTTGGCTAACCTGTTGGCACAAGCTGGTCTGGTAGCCATTGACTGGTATGGGGGTTGGGACCGCAAGCCGTTCTGCCTGACGAGCGAGGAGATCATTGTGGTAACCCGCCAGGCGAACCAGACAACGAGTCAAATCTGACGGAAATCGCAGCCGCCGCGAAGGCAAGTTCTAGCGCCGGATCCGGCACTCACCGGCCGGATGAGCCACTCCCAGAATGTGCGCAACTAGTTCGCTGCCCCCGCCTGCAACGTCGTTTCCAGGGCTCTGAGAAAACAGCCTGCGGTTTTCGCGACGGATGTCGGCGGCGCGTGCTGGATCCCCGGTAGCGACCACCTGGGAGCTGTCCCGGGGCTAAAGTTGCTTCTTGTCCTGGCTCATGACGTTGGCCATGCCGACAGAAGCCAGGCAACGAAAGTGCACACGTTCGTAATCTGTCTCGCGAGAATCTGTCCGCTTAGAATTGTTTGCGACACGCATGCTCGAAGCGCTTTCTTCGATTCTCGACGACCCCTGGAAACCCGTCTCCCGCCGAGCGCTGGTGGCGTGGCTGATCTTCTATGCCGCGTTCCTTGCCTACGCTTTCTCCGCTCACGGCGGGTTTCTTTTCATCGACAACGCCAACCTTGTCGTTCACGAAGGTGGGCACAATCTATTTGGATGGTTCGGCGCCACCCTTGGGCTGTGGGGAGGCACGCTGCTGCAGTGGCTGGTCCCGTTTTTGTTGGCCGCCTATTTCTTCAGCGAACGCCAGACGACAGCCTTCGTCTTCTGCCTGTTTTTCTTTTTTGAGAACTGGCTCTACACGGCGACATACATGGCTGATGCCCGCGCCCAGGCACTTGCTCTGGTCACGACCGGCGATCCTGACTTCGTGGAACACGACTTCCACACCATTTTCTCGAGCCTCGGAGTCCTCGATCATGACACGCAGATCGCCGCCGCAGTCCGTCTGCTGGGCTGGTGCGGGATGCTGGCAACCATGGGATGGCTGGCTGCGAGAAGCAGGATCAGGGCAAGCGGCGAGGTGCATTAGGTGGCGGGGAGGCCCGAACTCTCTAGCGTTCGATGAACCTCAGAAGATGGGCAGACGCGGACTTCGTGCGTGCCGGCATCGAGGCCCTGTAACAGTGTATTGTGGTGGGCAATGACTTGCTCGAAGCGGAGCGTGGTCGTGTCCGTCGTCATGTGTCCGTCGGCGACCAGGATGACGTCATAACCAAGGCTGACGGCACGGCGGACGGTCGTATCAATGCAGTATTCGGTCATGCACCCGCAGATCACCACCTGTTTGATGCCGGCGGCGGCCAGGTCTGCAGCGAGCGTGGTGTCGAAGAAAGCGTCGCAGGCTCCCTTGTGGATCACCTTCTCCCCGGGCCGAGGTGCAACCTCAGGTCGAATTGACCACCCCGCAGTTCCTGGCTCCAGTCGGTGACCAGGACCCCCATCGTGCTGGAGGTAAATCACGGGCACGGCCGAGGTTCGAGCCTTCTCTGATGAGTCCGGCAATGCGCAGAACTGTGTCGTCGAGAGCCCGGTCGATTTCGTTCTTGCGTGCCAGCTTGGGAATGGCCAGGATACCGCGCTGGACGTCGACCACAAGAAATGCGGTCTTGGCGGCAGACATGCTTGAAGTTTAACAGGCGCGGAGCTGTGCATTCCATGAACGATGGGCAAACCCGGCAAACCGGGCAAACCGAGGTGCTGTATGGGCATCGGCCTTGCCGGAAAGAAAGGCGGTGGCGCACTGGACTTGTGCCCTGAACCATTGCTGCCCAATCAAGCGACCCTTACGCCGGCAGGCGCGCTCAAGAGTCTGTCTGCGGAAGAAGATATGCCGGCGACGCCGCAAGCGGAGGTTCCGGGCGGAAGGTACTTCGCCCCAGGGGTCGTTTCACGGTTTGATCGCGACAAAGCGCAGGCGGATATAATCCGCCGTCCAAGTCCCGTTCGCAGCGCACAGAACGGGCTTGAGCAGAGCCGTGACGTCATCGAGAAAGCCACCACGCTGCTCACGCGGGAGCGCAGCGCAGAACGGATTGGCAAATATATCCAGCCACCCGCGCATTCCGGTTGGTAGAGGCGTGGGGCGGGGAATCAGTTCGACACTCCGCGGCACGAACCCCGCCCGCCGCAAGCGGGTGTCATAGTCTTCGACAGTCGGGAAGTACCACGGAATCCACGAGTCGGCATCCTGGATGCCGCGGCGATCCAGCGTGGCCACCAGCGCGATCGTAACCGCGGCGATGCAGGCATGACCGCCCAACTCGCCCACGAACCGTCCTCCGGCCTTGAGGGCGCGGAATGCGCCCGCAATCGGCGCGTCCGGATCATCCTTGATCCAGTGGAGGACGGCGTTGGAAAAGACGGCATCAAATTCATTCTCAAAGACCAGCGCGCGGGCATCGATTCTCCTGGCGTCAAGGCCGCGCTCAACCGCGGTGGCAATCATGTCGGGAGACGCATCGATGCCGACCACCTGCGCACCCAGCGCGACCAGTTGTTCGGTCAGTGTTCCGTCGCCGCAACCCAAATCGAGAATGCGCTCACCCGAGCGTGGGTGGAGTAAATCGAGCACAGGTTGTCCGAGCGCGGGCACGAAAGAGGCGTTTGCGGCGTAGGCAGTCGGATTCCAATGCTGAGAGGAAGTTGAGGGAGAGGATAGAGCCACGGGTAGTCTCCTGGTAGGGGAACCGATCCTGGACGCAATCATTTTATTCCAAACCAATAGCCGTGGATGGCGACTGTCACTCAAGCGGTTCGAGAATCGAACCGTCGTTTTCAAGCATCGAAGCATGCATATTGATGGAGCCTTAGATGATGGAATACCTGCGAACGCTCGAAAAGAAAGTTTCGACATGGCCGAGTGTCACGATTCATCCTCACCGTTTCGGGGGGAAGGAATTTCTCTTCGGGAGTGCAGAAGTGGGTCATATCCACCCGGGAGGTATTGTTGACATCCCCTTCCCGCGCGCGGTTCGAAATGCTCTGTTAGCTTCGGGGCTTGCCGAGCAGCACCACTGGATTCCCAACTCGGGCTGGATCACTTTTCATGTCCACGGACAACAAGACCTCGGCCATGCCCTATGGCTGATGCGACTGTCCTACCTGCGCTACGCTCTGAAAACCTCGAGCGAGCCGAGGGCGATGCTGGAGCAGGAAAGTGCGGGACTGAATTTGAGTCCAGAGTTCAAGTCTCTGCTCGAAAGGTTCGTGCCCAAAACCGCCACCCACTCTGTGCCCGAAGCGCTCTTGGCCTAAACGGCGACCATACAGGCCTGCCACTTGGTTGGCGCAGCTGCCATGAGATCAAACTTTCGGTTTCAATTTGTCGCAGTTGCAGCATTTGTAGTAACGGGTATGATTGCCGCGCACGCCGCGCCCTGCACGCTGACCGGCTTCAGCTGGATGACAGGCGATTGGCACAACTCCGCCGACCGCGACGGATCGGAAGAACGTTGGACTCTGGCGCCCGGCGGAGTGCTTATGAGCTCTGCCTTTGAGTTTGAGAAAAGCGGCAAAGGATACGCCGAAGCGTTGACTGTGCGGCAGAACGGCGCGGCCATCAACATGGTCCAGCGCTATTTCGACATCGACCTGGGACAAGCGTAGGAGGAGCGCACAGCGCCGATGATCTTCGCGGCGGCGAGCTGCGATGGGCAGTCGGCCGTGTTCGACGGGAAGGGCGAGCACGCCGGCGAACACCTCACCTACAAGCGCACGGCCAAGGGGCTCACCATCATCGGCGACTTTCTGCACCACGGCAAGCCGGCGCACGTGGAGTGGAAGATGATCGCGACCCGGAACTGAACCGCGGCCCTTTCCTAGTTCGGTTCAAACGGAAGTCGGCTGATTGCTTTATCGCCGGGATCTGTCTGGCCGCCGATTGGGGCGAAGCGACCATCTGGTTCGCGAACAAGAAAAAGCAAGTAGGAACTACGCTTCGATATGTCTAATGGGTCAAAAGAAACCAAATATGGACCGTCCAATACGGTGCTAATTTGCGCCTCGCGATAATGGTGCAACGTGAATTGTTTAACAGTCGCTTCTCCCTTGAGGACGGCAGATACGGCGAAAAGAGTTTCTACGCCGATCGACTTGGTCTTGCTTCGCTTTCCGTCTTCACCTTGGAGCCAGATACCTGGAAGGAACGCCTGTTCTTTTGTATCCGTTGTTTTGCTTTTTGGGGTGGCAATGACCACGAGATCGGATTTCTCAAGCATTTCTTGATAGCTGAGCACCACCATCTCTCGCGCTTGTGACTGGTTGGGCATGGCCCAAAACAAGATCGCGGCGGCCGTAGCGACAAATCGGAGGGCGTTCATAGATTGCCTGCTCCTCGGTTTGTTGAAATATGTTATCAGCGAACACTGCCGCGCAGGCATTGATGAGACCGGTTCTAATCTTCAGGTTGGAAAGCAAAGTCAGGCCATTCAGCAGCAAATCGAATGGATCGGTAGCGGATTCGCCTGCAAGCCAGCGATTCAAGTCGAACGAGCAAGCTTCCGTCCGGGATTTTCCGTGAAGGACGACGGATTTTGCCATGGTTCCCCCGCAATCAGTTTGCGAAGGATCGAGGCGGGTTCGTCCTTGGCTACATGCAACGTCGCTGCCCGCGCATCGGCCCGCACTTCCGCCACCGGTCTCATTTACCGTAGGGTGATCCGCCTGCCCATGGCGGACGGTTTCCTTTTCTCGCTCTTTGTTCTACAAGCGGGCGCGCTCGTATTGCTTCGGCCATGCGATGTGCTGACTGAGAGCGCGGGCAGCTCGAAGCGGCCAGTAGGGGTCGCGGAGGAGTTCGCGAGCCAGCAGAACGATATCGGCCTGTCCGGTGGCGATGATGTGCTGGGCCTGCTCGGGCGCGATGATCATGCCGACCGCCCCAGTGAGGATTCCCGACTCGCGGCGGATGCGCTCGGCAAAGGCAGTCTGGTAGCCGGGACCGAGGGGAAGCTTTGCCTTGGGAACGATGCCACCCGAGGAAGAGTCGATGAGATCGACGGCCAGGGGCTTGACCTGACGGGCGAGGGCGACGGAATCCTCGATGGTCCAGCCTCCCTCGGTCCAGTCCGAGGCAGAGATGCGGAGCCACAGGGGAAGACGTTCCGGCCAGACGCTGCGGACGGCTTCGATGATCTCCCGTAGGATGCGGGTTCGGTTCTCGAAAGTGCCGCCGTACTGATCGGTCCGGGTGTTGACCAGAGGGGAGAGAAACTGATGAATGAGATAGCCATGAGCTCCGTGGATTTCGACGAGTTCGAAACCTGCTTGGAGACTGCGGCGAGCGGCCTCGGAGAAAGCGTGGGCGATGCGAGCAATGCCTTCCGCGGTGAGAGCTTCGGGCTGAATGGATTCCGGGGTGAAACCCCTTGCCGTGGAAGAATAAATGGGACGCCAGCCGCCGTCGGCGACGGTGACCACGGCCGTGCCTTGATTGCGCCAGGGAACGGCGGTGGAGGCTTTGAAGCCAGCGTGGGCGAGTTGAGTTCCGGCCACAGCACCGTGCTGGCGGAGGAAGCGAACGATACGCGCCAGGTTGTCAATATGCTCGTCCCTCCAGATGCCGAGGTCAGAGGGACTGATGCGCCCCTCGGGGACGACGGCGGCGGCCTCGGTCAAGACAGTGCCCGCGCCGCCAACGGCACGAGCGCCGAGGTGGACGAGATGCCAGTCGTTGGCAAAGCCGTCCTCGCTGGAGTACTCGCACATCGGGGAGACAGCGACGCGGTTCCGAAAAGAAACATCGCGAATCTGGAATGAGTCAAATAAATTCATAGCCTATTGATGGTGTTCAGAGGCGGAGAGGTGCACGCCGGCAAAGGATTTCGGCGCATTGTTTGCGGAGGAAAGTGTAAGGGAAACTCCACAGCCCGGGAGCGTCCTTCCTATTGTCCCAACCAACGCCAGCCGCGGCGCCTGCTGGAGTGTCATGTTCGCCGTCGGACCTCGGAGAGGGTCGGACCGCAACCCTGAGGGGATCGGGTCTCCATAACTATTTTTCTGTATCGAACGAGTTCAGCAATTGCTCGAAGGCGGATTGGCTGGCTGCGACAGATTTCGCCGGACCGACAAACTTGACAAACACGTTCCCACCCGGTCCCTCCACAATCGCACCCAGGAGTCGATAATTGGTCAGCACCGATTTCGAGGATGCCATCGGTCCGCCCATGCCCGTATAGTCGCCGGACGCATCAATCGTCGTCACCGCCAGTCCGTGAATTGTCCGCTTTGCGATCTTAGAGTTCGGCTTGCCGCCAGGAGCGAGCATCTGTCCTTTCCAGCGGTCGAGATTCGCCTCCACACTGCCACCCTGCTGGGCACCAAAAAAATAGACCACGCACTCGGCGTTCGCCGTGTCTCCAGCGGCGGGTGGAATCGCGTAGGTCGCGGCGCGCATCGGTCTTGCCTCTTCGGTCTTCCATCCCGCCGGTGGCGTCCATTTCAACCCCGCGACCGAACCGGCGAACAACGATGCTGCCAGAAATAGCACGAGAGAGATCATCCGCATGCGATCAGTATAGTTGGAGTGCTGCCTGCAGGTGGTGCAGGCGGCAGTGTATTTCCCGGGTGGGGTCGTGGGCAGAATGAGGTTTTGAGTTCCAGGTGCCCAGGTCTGAAAATCCCGGCGCCCCTGCAAGGAATCAAGCAATGCCCTCGTTCCCCTACTTCGCGGGCGACCGCGGCAGTTTCTCATCGACGGGAATAAGCGCGCCGCAGACACTCCCGCCCTGTGCGCCGGAGAAACGAGCTTGCGGCCAGGATGCCCTTATTTTCGGCGCAACTCAATCACGGTTGGCAACTCTCGCCGGGGATTTGGCAACGGCTGAAAAATCTTCGTCGCCATATCCCTGGGCAATCGCGCGATCGAACACAGCAAGAGCGGCGCTTGCGGTTTGCAGCGAAACCCGCTTCCCGGCGGCATCTGCCACCGCGTAGGCCAGATCCTTGGCCATCCAGCGCAAGGCAAAAACCGGATTGAAGTCGTTGGCGGCGATTCGCTCCGCCATTCGGTTCAGGATCCCGCTGCCGGGAGCGCCGGCGGTGAGAATCGACACGGCCGTCGTGCGGTCGAGAGCGCCGGCATCGATCAGGCACAGAGCTTCGGCAAACGACGCCGCTTGCACGCCACAAACGAAGTTGTTGATCAGCTTCATAAGAGCGCCGCTTCCAACCGGGCCAAGATGAAGCACATTGCGACCGAGCACTCGAAACAGCGGCTGCGCCCTGTCGAGTGCGTCCGCAGAGCCTCCAACCAGGAACAGGAGTTCGCCGGACGCGGCATGAGGTTTCGTGCCGGTGACGGGCGCGTCCAGAAATTGACACCCACGCTCCGTCGCGGCTGCCTCGAGTTTCCGAATCCAGCCGACGCTCAGCGTGCTCGATTCGATCAAGATTGAACCGGGCACGGCACCGGCGAAGGCCCCGTTTTCTCCGAACCACACGTTCTCGGAAGCGGCATCATCCGCCACCATACTCAGAATGACTCGGGCGCGGGACGCAGCCTCGCGCGGCGAAGTGGCTGCGAACGCGCCGGCGGCAGCGAAAGGAAGGCATTTTGCGTGATTCCGATTGTAGACCGACAGCGGAAATTTCGCGGCCAGCAGGCGACCGGCCATGCCTGATCCCATGATTCCAAGCCCCAGAATTGCAACGGATGGTTTTGACATGATTTCTCTCATCGTAAGGCAATGGCGCCAGTCAGAACGGGCGGGGTTTTGTTCTCGCGGACCGGGTTTCGGAGCGGGCGACCGAAACCCTCGACCGCAACTTCCATGATGTCTCCATCTCGCAACCGGATGTGGTCGCTATAACTGAGGCAATCCGTACCCAGGAAATGAACATGGATGTCTCCCGGCCAGCGATGGGCTTCGTATTTGAAATGATGGTGCTCTATGTTCTGCAGGTTATGGCACATTTCAGATTCACCAGTACGGAACGTCTTGCTCCAGTGGATCCCTCCGTCACGCTCGATGGTTGTCTTCACGGGGACGGAATCGAAGTCGGGGTCAATCACGAGTTCCGGACCTAAAGCGCAGGCTCGAAGCTTCGATCCGGCGAGGTAGAGATAGTTTCTTTTCTCAATCTGATGATCCGAGAACTCATTCCCAATCGCCATGCCCAAGCGATGGGGGCGGCCGTCGCGGTCGACCAGATAGATACCGGCGATCTCGGCTTCCTCGCCGCCATCCTCGGCATAGCACGGGATGTCGAGCGGTTCTCCGTGGGCTCGCAGAGCGGTGCCCGTGCCCTTGTGGAACCACTCCGGAGCAGTCCCGATGCAGCCTGGGGCCGGGCGACCTCCCTCCACGCCCCAGCGGAACATCTTCATGCTGTCGGTGAGGTCTTCCGCTGTGCCGGCATGCATGGACTGACGTCCGCGCGCGCTGCCGAGATGGGTGAGGCCCGTGCCTGAGAGCAGGCAGTGGGCGGGATCTTCCGGCCGGTCGATGGCCGGCAGAAGTCGCCATTCCGACTGTCCGCTGTATATGGGGTCGTATTCCATGTCCACGGCATCGTGCCCGACCCGCTGGCGCGCCACTTCACTCAGCTTCATACCCGTGGCAATCGCGATCTGGCCCAGCTCATAGATGGAGGAACAGGTGTCCAGCAAACGGACCCTAGGCTCGTCGACCAGCGCCACCCTCCGCCGGTTACCTTTCTTGAGTTGGAGGAGACGTGTCATGGGCATGATTTAGGGGGCAGATTATTCGATGACCTCGAAACGCTCGAGCCCGGCTTCATCGATGGTCAGTCCAAGGCCTGGAGTGCTGTCGTCGAGGTCAATATAACCTGCAACTGCCTTGGGCTCGCCCTGAAAGATGTACCAGAACAATTCATTGCCAACTTCAACATCGACGATCGGAAAGTATTCCGCCATCGGAGAATTCAGACTGGCCATAACCAGGTGGTAATTGTGCATCTGGCCGGCATGAGGAATTACGGGGATGGAATGGGCTTCCGCCAGCGCCGCGATTTTGCGCGCCTGCGTGATTCCACCCACCCGATTTGTATCGAACTGGATGTAATCGAGCGCACGGGCCTCGAGCAGATCGCGAAATCCATAGAGCGTGAATTCATGTTCACCGCCGGCGATCGGGATGCGCCCGTAGGACTTCAGCTCGGCATAGCCGAGAATGTCGTCGGGACTCACCGGCTCTTCCAGCCAGCGCAGATGAAAAGGCTCGAGCAGCGGCAACATCCTTTTGGCGTAATCGAGAGTCCAACCCATGTAGGCATCCGCCGCCACATCGACGCCGTCACCGACGGCCTCGCGAACGGTTCGCACCAGTTCGAGATTCCTCTGCATGCCGCGAGCGCCGTCGGCCGGTCCCCATCCGAAGCGCAGCTTCACAGCCTGGTAGCCCTCGTCTTTGTAGCCCTTCGCTTCGGCTGCCAGTTCGCTCAGTTCCACGCTGTAAAGCCGCGACGCGTAGACGGGAATGCGCTGCTTGGTCCGGCCCCCGAGTAAGCGATAGACCGGCTGTTTCGCGGATTTGCCAAGGAGATCCCACAAGGCGATGTCGAGAGCGCTGATCGCGACCATGCCGATTCCCTTGCGGCCGAACGCCATGATCTTGCGATACATGTGCTGCCAAAGGCGTTCCAGATCCCACGGGTCTTGACCGAGCAGAAGCCGCGAGCCTCAAACAGATATTTGGGCAGCCAGAACAGATAGAAGAACCATGCGGCGTCGCTTAGAAACTTGGCGGTCATCAGCCCTCGGGTTTCGCGAATTCGAAGGAGCGCGCTCCAGGGCAGTCGCGAAGACGAGTCTGTTGCGGAGCTTGGTGGCGGAATTGGACCAACCGCGATCGCATCCGAAACTCCGAGGGTAGGAACGTAGGACAGACTCCAGCACGCGGTCCACAGGAAGCCAAACCCACCAGTCAACACGAATATCCAGCGCCAATTTGCGTGGGCAAGAACCAGCGCGATCAAAGGAGGCGCCAGCACCGCGCCCACCGACGTTCCCCCGTTGATGATGCCCATTGCGGTAGCTCGTTCCTGGGTCGGAAACCATTCCGCGACCGCGCGGGTCGCAGCGGGAAAGCCGCCGCCTTCGCCCATGCCGAGCAGGAGCCGACTGGCGACCAACATTGCGAACCCCAGGGCCAAGGCGTGGCTGGCACAAGCGATGGACCAAAACAGCATGATCACGACGAGACCAAGGCGAGTTCCGAGCAGGTCCACCAGTTTTCCGCCGGCAGCATAGGTCAACGCGTAGGCGAACAGGAATGCAGACTGGAGGGTGGAAAACTGTTCGTTCGAGATCGGAATATCCCGGGCGATCGCCTTAACCGCGACCGGCAACGTCAGGCGATCAAGGTAGCTGATGGCAATCGCAGCACTGAGCAGAAAGGCAATTCGCCATCGCAAAGCCGGTTCCCTCACTCGGTATGATTTTCGCCCGAGAACGTGGCCGTTTATACGCGAAATAGTAAACGTTTACTTGCCATTCCCACTCCGCAACATCCCCCTCTTCCGAGGTTGCATCCCGAGCAAAATTCTCAGTCGACGTTAACCGTGAACGATACGGAATTCAGTCCAGACGCAGATGCTGTCACCATCACCGTGCCGGTGTTTGTAGGAGCCGTGTACCGCGAGCCAGCGATGCCCTTGGCGTTTGACGTCGCTGGCTCCGGCGCAAAGCTGCCGCCAGCACCACCGTCGCTGAAGCTGACGGAGATTCCAGGTACCGGATTGCCCAAGTTGTCTTCGACAAGGACTTGCAATAGCTTAGCCGCGGCTTTTCCCGCCTTGGCCGTCTGATTGTTTCCCGAATCGATGCTCAGGGTTGTTGCCGGCCCGGCCAGCACAGTTTCTTTGAAGACTGCGGGAGTCAGCCCCGTCACGGAGGCGGTGATCCGTACCAAGCCCGAGATCGTACCTGAAGTATAGGACGTGCTCGCATAGCCAGAAGAATCTGTAGTGGCAGTGGGCGACGTTAGCGTTCCTCCGGCGTTTCCGTCGGAAAAATTCACCTGGATTCCCGAAACTCCATTGCCCTTGGCGTCCGTGACTCTGGTTTTCAACGGAAGAGCTAACGGAGTAGTTACAGGTGCTTTTTGCGAATTTCCAGAGGTGACCGCCAATGCCACGGGCGTAGCCGAGGTTGCGGTAACCACGTAGGACGCGCTCGCATACCCCGGACTGGACGCGGTAAGCGTATAGGTCCCGGGCTTACTTGGCAGGGTGTAAGACGTGCTCGCAATCCCCATATTGCTGGTAACTGCGTTGGGGTTGGAGAAGGAACCAGCGTTGCCGCTCGCGCTGAAAGCCACCGCGACGCCGGCGGTTTGGATCGGGTTGCCGCTGTAAGGATCTTGAAGGGCCGCTTCGAAAGGAACCGGCAGGGTTGTGCCCACGACTCCAGTCTGGTTGTTGCCGACTGCGGGAGCGATCACAGGCAATAGGCCAAACACCGTCAACTGGGTTTGCCCGTTTACATACACCCGGCCATCAGCCACGATCGGCATCGTAAAATGAACGCCCGGACCCAGCGCGTCACGTGTGCCTGCCATTCCGTTGTCGTAAAGCTCCACGGCAAGATTTGTGGCGTCGAAAGCGTAAAGCTTCTTGGTGGGAAAAGTGGCGTACCAGAAGATTCCGTCACTCTGTCCATTGGCGGAGACTATGCCCCCCGTCGGATTCGCTGTTGCTTTCGGGGTCTGCGATGTCGGCTGCAAAGAGATCTGTCCATTGCTGAACGAGTACGCGAGGATCGGCGTATTCTCGGCCGCCAGATAGATGTTGTTGTTCCAGTATGTCAAACCGGCGTGAGCCTCCCCTAACACGGGGGCGTCCAGTTCCTGCGGGATCTGGGTATCGCCTACGGGATTGTACTGCCCCAGATTGTCCATATCGAGCAGGTACAGCGTTCCATTCTTATCAACCGAGAGCGCGAAATTGCCACCTCCCGGCTCGGGCAGAAGGACAATCTGGCCGGAACCCAGGTCGAGGTCGTTAATCTGTAGATACTTCTGGTTGTAGGGAGTAAAGTAATCCGCCAGATTCAGAACGCCTGCGCCTTGGTTAAGTTTAAGAAGCGTATCTCCATAATGGCTTCCACCGCTGTCTGCGTCGAACAGACCGTCGCCGGTACTGGCATACACGTTTCCAACTCCGTCTCCTGCCAGTCCGGCCCCCGACAACCATATTGCGGAAGCCATGACTCCGGGCGAGGCGTCGAACACGCCGACTTGTTGCAGCGTTCCGCCGTCATAGGCCATTACCCAGCCGTTTTCAGTCTTCACATTACAACCGGGGCCGCCAAAGCCGATGTAGACAACGCCGTTCTGCAAGAGTAGCGCCGGACGTTGCTGCTGGTACTTATCGATGAACGTATAAAGCTGGTTGTCGATGGTGACTGAGGCAGTTATGGTCACGGGGCCGCCGAACAGTTCCGCTCCGCTGCCCAGATCGAGGGCATGGAGTTTGTGGACATAGGCGCCATTGTCCAAAGTCATCGCCAGCACATAAATAGCATTTCTGCTCGTATCAATGACCGGTGTGCCCTGGATTCCGAATTCGGTGTATCCGGTCACCCCGGAACAGGCATAACCAGCAACCGGAAGGGTGGTGACGCCATTGGCAGGACTGAGAAAACTCACGTACCAAAGTGGCGACGCATTGCTGCCCTGATTATTGTCGGCATCAAACGCGTAAACGCTGTCGTGGAGCGTGGCGACATAGACAACGTTGTGGGTGGTATTCGACGCGGGAACGAAAACGCCGGGAACATAAAGCGGCTGGCCCGCTTCCATTCCGTCCAGGCTCTGCGCGAAGAGCTTTCCGAATTGCGCGGGATTGACGTTGGCAGGCGTCAGGATCGTCTCAGTCGTGTTTTGACCAGTGCGGGCATTGTCGTAGTGATGGGTCAAGACCGGGGTCTGGCCGAAAGCCGGGGAAACGGAAAGCAGAAAAACACAAATTGCGCCGACCGCAAGATTGAGACCGCGCGGTCTGCGGGAGCGGATAATCCGAGAATCGGTTGCCAGACCCCGGCCGAAACTCGGCGCCTCAGTGCCAAACAGGGCTCTCTCTAGGGCATTGCCGGACATGTGAACTCCTAGCCTCACCTTGAATTGCAGATTTTTGCTTAGTCCGGGGGAAGGGGGACAATCGACGCTGGTCGGCGCTCATTCTACAGTCCAGGGCCGTCAAAAGCAATGCAATGGAATGTTAGGAATGTTAGGTATGTTCTGTCCGAGGCGATGGTTGTGGCTCGGACCATGCAGCCTGTAAAGGTTTTTGTATGTGCTATTTAGGGTGCAATAGAACTCATAATTGTCCGACGCCCAGCGCACTGGCGTTGGTGCCCGGGGGCCGCACCCGACCAGGCCTCGCAAAGTTGATTTACCTGAGTGTTTGGAGATTTCGCGCTCGCAATTGGATATCTCAAGGTCACCGGCGACCGCAGGCCAATGCGCTCACATAGAAGGGCGGAATTCTCAAATGTCGGGTTGCGGGCGTCGTGTCGGGAATTCGGAAATTGGACCAGAGATGCGTTGTGCCCGAGCATAGAGTTTCGTAACACTCTCAGATCTCGGCCGCACGCCAACCGCGAAGGGGGAATTGAGTTGCGATCAGCCCGGGTCGGAATCGGCGCCATGTCCTGCCCAGCATCGGCCGCCTCCTCCGTTCTCTCTGTGGGGGCGAGAAGCGGCCGCGGAGAATGCGGGTATCGTGGTGCAGAGGATCGAGATGGTTCTTGCCGCTGGCGAGGCCGTTGCGGGCGTACGCCAGCGTGGGTTTCTCAGCCGGCGCGAAGGGTCAGGCGGCGCAGGTAGAGGACGAGAATTGCGGCAAGCAACAAACAGAGCGTCAAAGAGACCAAACCAGAAATGAAGGAGCCGGTGCGAGTCACAAGGTAGCCCACCAGGAAGGGACCGGCAAAACCACCCAGATTGCCAAGCGAGTTAATCAGTCCGATCGAGGCGGCGGCAGCGGACTCTCCGAGCGTCGTCGTGGGGAGAGCCCAAAAGGAGGGCTGATATCCGTAAACACAGGCCGCGAAAGCCGTGAAGCATGCGAGCTGTACCCAAAGCTGCGGCCCGGAAAAAATGGCGCACAGCAGGGCGATCGAGCCCGCAAACAGAAGACCGGCTGCATGCTTATGCCGTTCCTGGGTCCGATCCGAGTGCCAGCCATTCAACAGCGTCGTCGCTAACGCCACCAGGTAAGGAAGCGCGGCAAGCGAGGTCACGGCCGCGGTAGAGAATCCCGATGCTCTTTTCAGGATGGTCGGGAACCAGAAGGTGAATCCATAAAACGCGGTTACGCCAAGAAAGTAGATGAAAGTGAGCAAGATCACCTCCCGCTGCCGGAGCGCTTGCGCAATCGTATAGGATCGTTTGGCGTTCTTCTCCGCGATCTCACGATTCAATTCGACGGTGATCCAGTTGCGTTCGTCCTCCGGCAGCCAGTTTGCTCGGCTCGGCCGGTCGCTGAGATAGAACAACGTAACGATCCCGAAGATTACCGCGGGGATTCCCTCCAGGATGAAAAGCCACCGCCAGCCCTCCAGTCCGTACCAATGAATGCGCATGATCTTGCCCGCAAGCGGCGAGCCCAATAGGTTGGAGAGGGGCTGGGCGGCGAGGAAGGAAGCTACGGCTTTGGCTCGATCACGGCGACCGAACCAATGCGTGAGACATACGATCGCTCCGGGGAAAAACCCCGCCTCGGCTGCCCCGAGCAGGAATCTCATGGCGTAAAACTGCCGCGAGGTATGCACGAACCCGACCAACACCGTGACGATTCCCCAGGTGACCATGATGCGGCTGATCCACAGCCGCGCACTCCAGCGTTCGACGATCAGCGCTCCCGGAATTTCAAGCAGAACGTAGCCGACAAAGAAAATTCCGGCTCCGAGCCCGATCACCCGGTCGCTGAAGTGCAAGTCATGCGACATTTCCAGGGCGGCATAGGCGACGTTGACCCGGTCGAGAAACGCGATTCCGTAGAGCAGCCATAGGAAAGGAAGCAATCGAAGCGCGATTCGGCGCCGGGCCCGTTGCTCGACCGTTTCCGACCGCGGGAGGCTCATGCCGCTTCGGACGTGACGGTTACCTCGCGCGCGATCGCGTCACCGACGTCACGAGTGCCCGCCTTGCCGCCAAGATCGGGCGTGCGGGCATCTTGTCTTGCCAGCACGGCCTCAAAAGCCCTTTCCACGGCGCGTGCCGCCTTCGATTCTCCCAGATGTTGTAGCATCATCGCTCCCGACCAGATTTGCGCGGTGGGATTGGCAACGCCCTTGCCCGCAATGTCGGGAGCGGAACCATGCACGGGTTCAAACATGGAGGGAAATTCCCGTTCCGGGTTAAGGTTCGCCGAAGGTGCCAGTCCGATGGAACCAACTACGGCCGCGCCGAGGTCGGACAAAATATCACCGAACAGATTGGACCCGACGATTACATCAAACCAGTGCGGGTGCTGCACCAAGTGAGCACTCAGAATGTCGATGTGATACTGGTCGGTATGCACGTCGGGAAAATTGCCGGCGATGGATGCAAAGCGCTCGTCCCAGAACGGCATGGTGTGAATAATACCGTTGGACTTGGTCGCTGAAGTGACATGCCGATTGCGGGTGCGCGCAAGATCGAAAGCGAAACGAAGAACGCGATCGCAGCCGCGCCGGGTAAACACCGCTTCCTGTACAGCCAGTTCGGCATCGGTACGCTGGTAGAGACGCCCGCCCACTTCGGAATACTCGCCTTCGTTGTTTTCGCGGACAATACAGAAGTCGATAATTCCCGGGGGAAAACCCTTGATCGGGGACTCGATTCCGCGGAGCAATCGCGCCGGCCGCAGGCTGACGTATTGCTGAAACGCACGCCGGATGGGGATCAGCAGTCCCCACAGCGAAACGTGATCCGGCACGTCGGGAGATCCGACGGCCCCCAGATAGATGGCATCGAAAGCGCGCAACCGATCGAGGCCGTCTTCGGGCATCATCCGGCCGGTCTTGAGATATGCCTGGCAACCCCAATCAAAATGTTGCCAGAAAAAATCTATGTCATAGCGTCGCCCGGCAGCTTCGAGAACACGAAGTCCCTCGGGCACGACTTCATGACCGATCCCGTCTCCTTCAATGACCGCAATTTTGTAGCGATTCATGGCGCCTCACCGTCGTTCCGGCGGATGTGTGCCCACGCTTACGAGTGATCTCGATTGGTTCCGCCCGCGTGGATCGAACCGGCCGAATAGCGCTTGGTTTTCTGGGTTCGTGAATTGAAGACCTCGAAGTTTCCATCACGCCAGGCGGTCAATTCCAGATAGTTCGCCGCATCCGGACCGTCCGGGTTGGCGATGAATTCAGGCGCGACATTGTGCGTGGCGCCACCTTCGTCGGAAAAGTGAAGTTGCCACAAATCCTCAAGACGGGGAGACTTTTCGATAATGTTCCATACGGAAGGAGTTCCACCCTTGTTGGCTCCGTTGTCCATAATGGCGACCCGCGGGGCGATGGCGTTCAGAAAAGCAGGGCTGTTGCTCTGCGACCAGCCGTGGTGGGACACAATGTAGACGTCAACCTCGCCAAGTCGGTTGTTGGGGCAGACCAACTCCAATTCCTTGTCGCGCGTCAGATCGCCCAAATCCAGAATACGGAGCGTGCCAAACGAGATCAGGATCCCCAGCGAGCGGACGTTCTCGGTTTTGTCGGGCGCGAATTGTTCCGAGGTCTTGCAGGCGGTGTTCTCCTGTCCCGCTCCCTTCAGCGGATGGTCGATCACGCTGCCATCTGAACTCACAACCGTAGCCTGGATTTCATCGAGGGGGAGTTGATCTCCTGGTTTGAGGCTGCGGCGTTGGAACTGGTTCGTCGCCAGCAACTCTTGGTACGCCTGCCAGACTTCGACCGTCGGCGCGTCCGTGTTTTCGCGGTTGTCGCCATGGTCGAGGACCGTTCCTACGGGGATTCTGGAAACCAATTGCGGCAGGCCGCCCACGTGATCGCTGTGGAAGTGGGTGATCAGAACTTCGTCGATCTTGCGAACCCCCGCCTTCCTGGCTATGGCCACGATGCGGTCGGCGTCCCGTCCCGCGTTGTTCGGCCAGCCGGTGTCAATCAGCAGCGAGCGTCCGGCTGCGGTCACGAACAACGTTGCCTGCCCTCCCTCGACGTCCACAAAGAATATCCGCAGTGGGCTCCGGGAGTCTGGCGGCGGCCCAGCCCATGCCGGGGAGAGCAATATCAACATCAGGACCAGGGAGCGGATGCGGTAAAACACTGGAGGGTGGGGGCGGACTCGCAAGGACGACGCGCTACGAGACATGTTGGGAAGCCCAGGCTTGAAATGTGGGGCGTCGAGATCATGCTCCGCGCAGCCGTGTCTCGTCAAGCAAAACCCGATTATGAGATTACGTTTACCCGGGGATTCTGCGCTATGATCGCCGGAGTGGGACAACCCGGCTGAAGCAAGGAAAAAGCGATGAACAAGCTGCGTAGCCAGGCATGGTTTGGGCGTACCGGCCGTGACGGCTTCATCTACCGTAGCTGGATGAAGAACCAAGGTTGGCCCGGCGATCTTTTCGATGGCCGCCCGGTGATTGGAATTTGCAATACCTGGTCGGAGTTGACGCCATGCAACGCTCACTTTCGTGAACTCGCCGAATTTGTGAAGCGTGGAGTGTGGCAAGCGGGCGGGTTTCCTCTGGAGTTTCCGGTTATGTCGTTGGGAGAGACGCAATTGCGTCCCACGGCCATGCTGTTCCGCAACCTGGCGAGCATGGATGTGGAAGAGTCGATTCGCGGCAACCCAATGGATGGCGTGGTCCTGCTGATGGGATGTGACAAGACCACGCCCTCTTTACTGATGGGCGCAGCCTCTTGCGATCTGCCCACCATTGGTCTGTCGGGTGGGCCCATGCTCTCCGGAAAATTCCATGGCCGCGATTTGGGATCGGGAACTGGACTCTGGCAGATGACCGAAAAGCTGCGCGCCGGCGAAATGAAGATCGAAGAGTATGTCGAAGCCGAGAGTTGCATGCATCGTTCCAAGGGACATTGCATGACCATGGGTACGGCTTCAACCATGGCCAGCATGGTCGAGGCTCTGGGTATGAGCTTGCCGGGCAACGCTGCCATCCCGGCCGTCGATGCGCGTCGCAATACCATCGCCCAGATGACGGGCCGGCGCATCGTGCAAATGGTTCAGGAGGATCTTCGTATTTCACAGATCCTAACGCGCGACGCTTTCGAGAATGCAATCTTCTCGAACGCAGCCATTGGCGGGTCTACGAATGCCGTGATTCACCTGCTCGCGCTTGCCGGGCGCGTTGGCGTCGCCTTGTGCCTCAACGACTTCGATCGGCTGGCCTCCTCTCTGCCATGCCTGGTCGATATTCAGCCATCCGGCCAATATCTGATGGAAGATTTTTTCTACGCGGGAGGACTGCCTGCCGTCCTTCGGGAACTGGGGGAAGGTGGGGTTCTGCACCGGGATGCGCTGACCGTCAATGGCAACTCAATCTGGAGCAATGTTGAGCGTGCTGATTGCTGGAATCGCAATGTCATTCACCGCTTCACGGAACCTTTTAAGGCCAGCGCCGGGATCGCGGTGTTGCGCGGCAACTTGGCGCCGGATGGCGCCGTGATCAAGCCTTCGGCGGCCAGTCCGCAGCTGTTGCAACATCGCGGCCGGGCGGTGGTGTTCGAAACGATTGAAGACTTCCACCAGCGCATCAACGAGGAGACGCTGGATATTGATGAAAGTTGTGTCATGGTCCTCAAAAACTGCGGCCCGCGCGGGTATCCGGGAATGGCGGAGGTCGGGAATATGTTGCTGCCCCCCAAGTTACTCCGCAAGGGGATAACCGACATGGTTCGCATTTCCGACGCTCGCATGAGCGGCACCGCTTATGGGACGGTGGTGCTTCATGTCTCGCCAGAAGCGGCTGCCGGTGGCCCGCTGGCGCTGGTCCGTTCGGGAGACATGATCACACTCGACGTTTACAAACGATCGCTTCATTTGGAAGTCGATGCCGAGACTCTCGAGGCGCGGCGCGCACAGTGGATTCCTCCGGCGCTTCCGGACAGAGGCTGGCTGAGGCTTTATGTCAAACACGTTCTGCAAGCTGACAAGGGAGCCGATCTCGATTTCCTGGTGGGAGGCAGCGGCGCAAACGTAGCCCGCGACTCCCACTGAGTCGCAGCCCGCTCGCGTTTCAATGGCAGCGTTTCCGGCAGCCCACCCTCGCGTAGGAAGCGACAGCGGGCGGCGCGAAGATCCGGTGCGGGACGGGAGGGTCGCAACCGGAGCCTTCGCCATCGGGCCGATCCTGTGGCGAGCGGGCGAGAAATAGCGTTGTGCCGCAAACGCGATCGAGTTGGGGTTGCTTTGCTCCTCCGGGAAAGCGAGCGAGGTGTCTATGGGAAGACTGACGGGTCGATCGATCATCGGGTTCCGCGATGGGGCAGCCAATGTTGATCCAATGCGGGCCAGCAATCCGGTTACGGGCGAACCGTTTCCGCCGGACTTTTTTCCCGCCTCGGCGGAGGAGACGGATCGGGCTGTAGGTCTGGCGGCAGATGCCTTTGCCCGCTATAGTCGTGCGTCGGGCAAGGAGAAAGCTGCATTCCTGCGCAAGATCGCTGACAAGATGGAGTCCGTCGCCAGCGCGGTGATCGATCGTGCGGAGCTGGAAACGGCTTTGCCCAAGGCGCGTCTGCAAGGGGAAATGGCGCGCACCTGCGGCCAGCTTCGCCTGTTCGCCGCAGTCGTCGAAGAAGGTTCCTGGGTTGGGGCTCGCATTGACCATGCCGATCCCGACCGAAAACCGCTTCCCAAGCCCGACCTGCGTTCGATGTTACGACCTCTCGGTCCGGTGGTTGTTTTTGCAGCCAGCAACTTTCCTTTGGCTTTCTCGGTCGCCGGCGGAGACACTGCGTCGGCGTTGGCGGCAGGAAATCCCGTAATCGTCAAGGCGCATGCAGCCCATCCCGGTACCAGCGAACTGGTCGGGCGTGCAGTCGAAGAGAGCGTTCAAGCATGCGGCTTGCCGGAAGGGACCTTCTCCATGTTGTTTGACGCTGGGGTGGGAATCGGAATCGCGCTGGTGAAGCATCCTTTGGTGAAAGCCGGAGGCTTCACCGGATCCCGCGTTGCGGGAAGAGCGCTGATGGACATTGCCGCGGCACGTCCAACGCCGATTCCGTTTTACGCCGAGATGAGCAGCACGAATCCCGTCTTCGTCCTGCCGGGTGCGTTGCGCGAGCGATCCCAGGAGATTGCCGCGGGTCTGCACGCCTCTTTCACCATAGGAGCGGGCCAATTCTGCACAAAACCGGGCATGGCTTTCCTTGCGGACGGCGCCGATGACACGTTATTCAGGCGCAGGTTGCGTGAACTGGTTGAAACCTCGGCAGAATACAGACTTCTGACGGCGAATCTCCACTCCTCGTACCGATCGGCCATCGGAAAGCGCAAGGCCGGAGGCGCCACCGCCGTCGTCGCCGAAGCTGCCGAGCCATCGACTGGTGGTTTTGCCGTGGGGTCAATTTTATTTGAGACCGACTCCGCAGCGTTCCTGAAGAATGCGGACCTCGATTCCGAAATCTTTGGGCCCACAACCCTGCTCGTGCGCAACACCAAGCGTGATGCGTTGCTCGACATCGCCCGAAACCTCGAAGGCCATCTCACCGCGACCGTTCACGGCACCGACCATGATCTGCGAGAGTTCACCGAGCTGATCTCGATCCTCGAGCACAAGGTAGGCAGGTTGGTGGTCAATGGTTTTCCAACCGGGGTTGAGGTCAGTCATGCCATGGTTCATGGCGGACCCTATCCCTCCACCTCGGACGGATGCTCCACCTCGGTCGGCAGCCGGGCGATCTTCCGTTTCGCGCGGCCGGTCTGTTACCAGGGTTTCCCGGATCACGCGTTGCCCGACGAATTGAAAGACGCTAATCCGCCGGGCGTCTGGCGGATGATCGACGGGCAGATGAAGCGATAGCCGTGCGCTCGGATGCGTCCCCGGGTATACACCGTTCATCCCGGGGCGAAAATACCCTGCGGCAATCGAGGGCTCGCGAGCTACGCAAAAGGCCGCGTGCCAGATCGGCTGGGTTCCACTCGCAGGCGAGGATCAAGGGCGCGGGAGGCAGGCAAATCCTTCGAATTCGGCGAACGCGACCACCCTCATCACAATCACTGCGGCCGGGGTGCTGGGTCCATCCCGTGTCCACTGTCGCCCATCCGGAACCGTCGTGGCGACAGGCTTCCCTCTCAGGTGGGTCACGACCGATGGGCAGGCAGAATCAGGCGTGCTAGGCCGTTGGTTATCTCCTGTTGGGACAAGAACCACTCTAGGATAAGAGCTCAATTTGCAGCCTCGCCCGACTCCCTCGGGACCCGGCGAGGGGCGCGAGTTGGGTTGCTTCAAACAACCTGGCAAGAAGCTCAATTTCTTGAAAAGAGGCGATGCTTATGGCTACCGGCACTGCTCCTGGCCTTGACCCAAAGGCAAGTCCGCCCACCGAGTCTACCGAGACCGGGACGGCGGAGACCCTGACGCTCAGGCAGCGGATCGAAGTTCTGTTCCGTCAGATTTTCGCGGGACACGAAGAATACCTGGGGTGGCACCAGTGATTCCCGTCGCGCCAAACAAACCCGCGAAACGTTAGCGCCGTTGCCGCCTTCGGGGTTTGTTTTTGAAGCTTTCTCGGATTTTCCCCTCTCCTCCGCGTCACGAGTCCTGGGCTCTGAGGGCGGCGCTCGCGAGCCGATGTAAGGGTACGACGATATCCACGGCGCCGCGGGAAATCGCTTCTTTTGGCATGCCGAACACAATGCAGGTTGCTTCGTCCTGTGCGATCGTGGCGGCGCCTGCTTCCTTCATCTCGCAGAGACCCTGGGCACCGTCGTCGCCCATGCCGGTCATGATGACACCCACTGCCCGTGCGCCAATCGAAAGGGCCACCGAGCGAAACAGTACGTCCACGCTTGGACGATGGCGTGAAACCAGAGGTCCGTCGATCACCTGGATGGCAAGTTCTTCGCCCGTGCGATTGACGAGCATATGCCGGTTGCCAGGTGCAATCAGCGCCCGGCCCCCGCGCAGCCGCTCGCCGTCACGGGCTTCCGCGACTTCGATTTCGCACTCCTTGTTCAGTCGTTCGGCGAAGGCCCGGGTAAAGCCTTCCGGCATATGCTGCACAATCACGATCGGCGGGCAGTCGGTGGGTAACGCGGTGAGGAATACACGCAGAGCCTCGGTTCCGCCGGTGGAGGCGCCGACCGCGATGACCGTGTTCTGTGCCACCGGCGAGCGGGACCGAGTCTTGCGGGGTAGAACAGCGTCCGCCATCAGCCGCGGAACAACCGCCATCAACCGGGGTCTGACGCGCGCGTGAGAGGCGCTCCAGACCGCATCGAGCAGAATTACCGCCGATTCATGCAGGAAGTCTCGCACCCCGACCTTGGGCTTGGTGATCACCTCCACTGCCCCTTCTTCGAGCGCGCGAAACGCCATTTCAGTGCCACGCGCCGCCAATCCTGAGCAGACCACGACGGGCGTGGGCATTTCCAACATGATCTTGCGGATGAACGTCAGGCCATCCATCCGCGGCATTTCGAGGTCGGTGATGACCACGTCGGGAGGTTCTTTTTGCATCTTCGCCCACGCAATCAGAGGGTCCGCCGCGGCATTGACCTTGACCTGGCGGTTCGTGCTCAGGATGGCCTGCATCACCTGCCGCACCATCGCCGAGTCATCAACGACTAATACGTGCAGCTCATCTCCATGCATAGGGGGTACGCCCTGTCGTTGTCCCCAAGTACCTCGGGACCGCAGAGTAAGAATGGCGCTGCGCTGCCTTCACGGGCTCTATTTGCCTCCCGTCTTGGCGTAGATAGTCGGCCCAAGGCTACGAAGCTCAGCGGACTCGCCGCACAGAGTTTCTGCGTGACCTACGAACAAAAGACCCTGGGGCATTAGATTGCGGGAGAGGTACAGGATTGCCCGGCGTTTCGAAGCTGCGTCGAAATAGATCAGTACGTTGCGGCAAAAAATGGCATCGAACGGACCTTCGGGGATCGCGGGCTCTTGGTCGAGGTTCGACCTTCGGAACTGGATACCCTGCTGGATTTCAACTTTCACTTTCATCTCGCCTCGGCGCTCATCCATGCCGCGTAACATAAAACGATGCAGCAAGTCCGGCGGGATCTCTGCCGACCTTGCGATGGGATAGACTCCCCTCCGGGCTTTTTCGAGAACCCGGTTCGAGATGTCGGTGGCGAGAAGCCGCACCTGCCAGCCCTCGGCGGCGGGAAGGTGCTTGGCGAGTAACATCGCCAGCGTGTACGGTTCTTCCCCGGAGGAACATCCGACGCTCCAGATCCGCAGCTGTCGGGCTCGCAATTGGCGTGCAGCCTCCGCCCGCCACCGAGGGAGTGCGGACTGCACCATGAACTCGAACTGCCGGGGTTCGCGGAAGAAGCGGGTTTCGTTGGTGGTGATGGCGTCGATCAATCGGGTGCGTTCGCTCTGCTGGTCCGGTTGGGTAACGCGTTCGTAATAGCGCTCGAGTGAATCCACGCCCAACTCGCGAAGCCGGCGGAAGAGGCGTCCGCACAGTAGGGCGGTTTTTGAACTGCCCAGCCAAATGCCGCTTTCGGCATAGATCAGTTTCTGGAAGTTTTGAAACAGCGCGGGACTCACCGTGAGCTGGGGGGTTGGCTCCGAACCTGCGAAGGCGTCGATCCGACGGGGCTTGCCGGAATCCTCGCGCGCGGTCGCTCCCGTCTGCAAGGCTACGCTCCCGCCTCGAAGTGTGCTGGCTTGGCCGGTGCCCCTTTGGCCGGTACCTCTTGGTCGGAAAGGGGCGCGTCGTCCACCGGCCCTTCATTGGCCACCGAGTCTGTGACGGCGACCAGTTCGTCGGCGGAGAGTACTTTGTCGATGTCCAGAATCAGACAAAACTTCTTGCCCAGCAATCCCAGGCCCAGCAGGTATTCCGCCTTGATCCGGGTACCGAATGGAGGAATTGCGCCGATTTCTTCAGCGGAAAGCTCAACCACATGCCGTACAGAGTCGGCGAGAACCCCCATGGTCAGGTTCTCTCCCTGGAAAATGACTTCGGTGATGATGATGCAGGAAAACTTCGAAATCAGGCTGCCCGGCAAGCCGAATTTCGCCGCGAGATCGACCACCGGGACGACCTTGCCTCTGAGGTTGGTTACACCGTGGATCCAGACGGGCGTGTTGGGCACGGTGGTGACCGATTCGTATTCAGTGATCTCTCTCACTTTCACAACGCCGATGGCGTACTCCTCGCCCGCAGTTAGGAAAGTAAGGTATTGCACCCTGCTTGGAGGGAGTTGGCTATTCGGTTGGTTTGACACTCCCATAGTGTTCACTCCCCTGATCTCACGCCTCGCATTTTTGCCATCTCGATCCTCCAAGGCACTGGTTTCTCAAGCGGCCGGAGCCTGCGTGAGAGCCGCGGCTCGGCCATTCACGGTCGAGCTAGAACGGAGAGAAGCTGGGCTCCTCGGCCAGCTTGCCGTGGACTGGCTGGACGTGGCTGAGTTGTGCGTATTTACTCAGCGTTCGTCTCTGCGAAGGGGCCTCGCGCGGGCTGCCGTTCGAGCCGCGCTGCGCCGGCTGTTCGCCGGCGAGGCGGAAGAAAGTCATCAACTGCTGCAGTTGCTCGGACTGTGCAGCCAGTTCTTCGGCAGTACTCGAGAGTTGTTCCGCCGACGATGCGTTGCGCTGGGTGACCGTGTCCACCTGGGACATGGCGGTGTTAATCTGCGTGACGCCGCCAGACTGTTCGGTTGAAGCCGCGGCCACGTCCTGCACCAATTCGGCGGTCTTCTTGATGGACGGTACCAAGTCCGACAGGAGCTGGCCAGAACGTTCGGCCACGCCGACGCTTTTGCCCGCCAGCCCGCCGATCTCCTGCGCCGCCACCTGACTCCGTTCGGCCAACTTCCGAACCTCGACTGCGACCACCGCGAAGCCCCGGCCCTGATCCCCGGCACGGGCCGCTTCAATGGCGGCGTTCAGGGCAAGAAGATTGGTCTGGTAGGCGATTTCCTCGATCACCGAGGTCTTGGCGGCAATCAGCTTCATGGCTGCAACCGTCTCTTTGACCGCACTCCCGCTCTCTTCTGCCGCCGAAGCACCTTTGGCCGCGGCCTGCTCCACTTGCCGGCTGTTGTCGGCGTTTTGCGTAATCGACGCATTCATCTGTTCCAGGCTGGCGCTCATCTCCTCCACCGAAGCCGCCTGTTCACTGGTTCCCTGCGAGAGACTCTGGGCGGAGCCGGAGACCTGCTGGGCTGCGGAAGCGACCGCGGACGATCCTTCGCGGACGTCCCGGATGATGGCCGACAGCTTGCCGCTCATTTCTTGCATGGCCTGCTGCAATTGGCCAGTCTCGGAGCGGGAACTGACCGGTATCTCCCTGGTCAAATCGCCAGCGGCGATACGTTCCGCATGCCCGACGGCCTGCTGGATTGGAACGGTGATGCTTTTGGTAACGCTGATGGCCGCAAGAGTGGTCAGGAAAACCATGATGGCCAGGATGAAGAAGGCAATCCGGCGCCCCATCGCGTAGGCCTTCTGGCTTTCCCTGATGCTCTGCTGGACGGCTACGGTTTGCAGGTCGATGAAACGCTGCCACGACGCACGGTACTTGTCGAGTGCGGGGATCACGTTCTCACTGAGGGACGCGAGCGCCTGGTCACGTTTCTTGTCGGCCAGCAATTTCTTGGCTTTTTCCCGAGCCGAAATGTAGGCCTGCCGGTCTTGCGTGACCATCTCGAAGAGTTCTCGCTCTTGAGCGGAGCTGAGACTCCTTTCAATTTCCGCTATCCGTTCGCCGATCTCTCGGCTGATTCCCTCGTTTTCCTGGTTCAGCTTCTTCGCTTGGTTGGGGTCGTCGGTGTCAAATAACTGCAGCGTGATCCGGGCATTGGTGATTGAGTTCTCAATCGTTCGGTGCGTGACCTCCACCGTGTTGTAACGCTGCTGCAGCGAGGCCGACATGTCGGAGTTCAGGCGACTGAGCCAGTCCAGTCCGAATCCACCGAGCGCAATGACGGCCAGCAGAATTGCCCCGAAGACGACGCCCAGTCGCGTGCCAATTTTTCGATCTTGCCAGAATCTCATAGGTCCTTCCCCTCTTGATGATGGCTCTGTGACTATGCCTGCAACTGCAACGCGGACTGCATGAGTCCCCGCAAAAGACTGGGGATGTCGATGATCAAGCCGACCCGGCCATCCCCGAGGATGGTAGAGCCGCTAATTCCGGCAACCCCCCGAAACGCCCTGCCCAGCGGCTTCACCACCGTCTGCACGCCGCCCAGCAACTCGTCAACCGCGATTCCGGCAAGGAGCTCATTGAGCTTGACGACCACAATGTTCTCCTTCTTGGGGGCCTGTCCGGATAGGCCAAATACGCTCCGCAGCCGGACGTACGGAATGGCGGATCCGCGCAAACTGAGGATCCCGCTGGTTTCCGGGCTGCGCTGGTCCGTCGGCAATTCCGCACATTCGGTTACGTGTTCCAGCGGGACGACAAAGGTTTCGCTGCCAACCCGGACCGAGAACCCTTCAATGATGGCAAGGGTCAACGGCAAGCGGATGGTAATGGTCGAGCCTTTGCCGGCAATACTCGAGATCTCCACCATTCCGCGCAAGGCGTCAATATTGCGTCGGACGACATCCAGACCGACGCCGCGGCCGGAAAGATCGGTGACCGACTCCGCGGTTGAGAATCCCGTGTGGAACACCAGGCTGTAAATGTCATGGTCGCGAATCTCATTTTCGGTGGACACGAGTCCGAGGCGTTTGGCTTTCTCAACAATTCGGGCACGGTCGAAGCCTGCTCCATCGTCCTGCAAGGTCACGACAATGTTTCCGCCGCTGTGAGAGGCGGTTAGCCGGATCAGTCCGCAGGGATTCTTGCCTTGGTTTTCGCGGATGGCCGGCTTCTCGAGACCGTGATCGACGGCATTGCGCAACAGGTGAAGCAGAGGGTCTTTCAATTGTTCGAGCACAGTCGTATCAACCTCGACGTGCCCTCCCACCACTTCCAGACGGGCCGATTTCCCATGGCTTTTGGCAAGGTCCCTGACGGAACGGGAAAACTGGCGAAACAAGGGTCCGATGGAAATCATGCGAACACTCATCACTTCACTCTGCAGGTCCAGGTACAGCCGTTCGGCCTCGCGATGCACCTCCAGGATGGCGCGGCCATGCTCGGTATCCAGCTTTTCGATCATCTGGCGCAGGCGGGTCTGTGCAATGACAATCTCTCCCGTCAGGTTCAGCATGCGGTCCAGTTTGCCGACGTCGGCGCGCAACGTGCGGTGACTGGCTTCCGGGAGCGCATGGCCTCCGCTCACCGAAGGGGAAACTTCCGGGGTTCTGGGGGCGGCGTCAGCCGGTTTCGATCGTGACTCCACTGCCCGCGCAATTTGCGCTTTGAGCTGTTGTTGGGCCGGGGTAAGGTCACGGGGAGCAGACGCGTTTGCAACCATGGCGCGAAGTTCATCCACGGCCTTCAGCATCAGAGAAATCAGGTCCGCCGTGGGTAGCGCCTGCTGCTTGCGGACGACTTCCAGCAGGTCCTCTACGATGTGCGCGAACCCCGCCAGCTCGTTGAGTTCTAACGCGGCCGCGTTTCCTTTTATGGTATGGGCAACGCGGAAAATGCTGTGCAGGAGTTCCGGGTCGGCGGGACTGGTTTCCATCTGAACCAGCGCCTGTTCCATCAGGTCCAAGCCCTCCTCAGACTCGGCGACGAAAGACGCCAGGACGGCTTCCCGGTCAAAGTAGGCTAGATCCAACGTTCCTCCTGCGCGCTTCGATTCGCGGGTGTTTCTCAGTGCACTTGATCGAAGGTTTTTATCGTGGTTACGCCATCGATAATTCGAAAGACCAACCTGCGCCCGTACTTGCCCGAGACCTCTTTTTCCACCAAAGGGATGCCCGCAGAACGAAGAAACTGCTCTGCGAGTTCCACATTCTTTGATCCCAGCGATTGTGTCGGGTCTCCCGTGAAAGCGCTGGAGCCGCCGAACAGCTTCGCCTGCAAGTGCCGGATTTCACATCCCAACGCCACCACCCGTTTCAGGAGTTCAGGATTGGCGACGTTACCGTAGCGCAACCGATTGGTACCTTCGCTCGGCCCGTCGGGCAGGAGATAGTGATTCATTCCCCCCGCTTTCCTGTGCCTGTCCCAGAGACAGATGGCAGAGCAAGAACCGAGTATGGTTGAAATGGCGATCGGATCGCGCGTTACGAACAATTGTCCCGGATAGAGGAAGTGCTGGGTTTCGTTGGAGTCCGAGCGCTCAAAGCGCTTCATGAACTCCGTGGGCAGGACTGCCGGATTGAATTTGGTGTTGTTCTCGCTCATCCGTTTATTCCTGTACCCCGGGACGATGCCTGCGAGCCGGCGCGCGGGCCAAACAAGGGCTCGCCGGCCTCGTGGGAAAGAACCTTGAACAGCTCCATATCGGACCCGTCGAAAACCAGCTTCTGGGGAAGCAAGCGCAAGATCGCAAGTACGGCGATGGTTTCATTGGCGAAACGGATCGGAATAAATGCGCAAGCCTTAGCCATGGCGTCGGAGCGATCGCGATCCGCGAGGTCAACATGGCACTCGCCGCGCATGACTCGCCGCAGGCCGGCATCGCCCAAAGCTCGCAGCAGGTCACAGTTTTCGGGATCAATGCCGAAAGACCAGAAGACCTGTAGACTTAGGGCGCGCGGATCGACCCGGAACAGACCGATTTCCTCCGAGCCCAGGAAGTTGGCTACGATTTCGCGCAGACCCTCGATCGCATCTTCCTGATCCCGGCTCTCCGCCAGTCTCTTCCTCGCCGCTCCCAATCGCAGGTCCTCGATCGTGTCGGTGCCAGAAGGTTTCGGCCGAGAGGCATCGCTGTTCAGATGGTTCATAGAAGTACCTGCACTTATTCCATCGACTGGCAAAATCCACGCATTGCGATGCTGCTACTCGCCCAGATAGCTCTGCACCAGGGCCACCAATTCGGCACCATCAATCGGTTTGGTAATGTAATCGTTGCATCCGCTCTGAAACCCGGCTTCCATGTAAAACTCTTCGCTGCGAGTTGTGACCAGAATAATGGGGATCTGGCTGGTGCTCGGTTGCTGACGCATCATTTTGCAGGCCTCAAATCCGTTCAGGCGGGGCATCACCACATCCATCAAGACCATATCCGGGTGCTCTTTTTGCGCCTTCTCGACTGCTTCTTGCCCATCCGCGGCGGTCACGCACTGATACTTCGTGCGTCGTTCCAAAATGTCACGCTCCATCATCAAGGCTGTCCTGGAGTCATCAACCACAAGGATTTTCTTCACCACGGTTCTCCCGAGTTTTCTTCGACTCAGCTCCGAGTCCCGGGGATCGTACCGTGAGGGAAAACTTTCATCGCCGGTGGAGCTTCAATTAGTAATCTCTAACACGACTGAACATTACGTCGGTAATTACGTCAGTAATTACCGATCAATATGGAGACTCGCCATCCATTGGCTCCTCTTCAGCTTCTTGCAGATTGATGGCTACTGAATGCGAGCCGAGAGGCCGCGCATCTGGGGTCCTGGCACCGGGAATCGCTTCGGCTCGCCATTACCGTCGGGCCGCTGGAGTCCGCATATCCGCGCCTCTGCCGCTGAACCGAGAAGTGCTGCGGCAGGCCATGCGAGCATTTGTCGATCTCCGCGAGGACTTCCGTTCGACTGCCGGAGGACGCCCCGAGGCATTGCCCTTCGTCTTTTTCCTTTATTCCATGCACGGCAACGAGCATTTCGGGTGGTTATCCCTTTGGCAGCGTGCAATCCGGAACCGCGCCCTGGAACTCGCCGGGTGGGCTATCGGCGAGCACCTGCCAGCTTGACCATCTCGCACTTGGGTGAGAGATATGCTAGAGTTTTGGCCACATTGCTGTCTGCTTCTGAAGTCGGCTGTACAGGGGAGGGAACGATTGCCTCGAATTCTGCTGACAACGCGATGCCGCGACTCCGGGCTTTACGATTATTTTCGGGAAAATGCGCCCCGGAATTTTCGCTGGCGTTTCGGTATGCCACGAACGATCTCGTTTGGCCTGCGATTCCTGCGGCAGAATCTTCCCGACCTAAACATTCTGGAATATCCAACACACGCCGAGTTTTCCGCGCAGCTGAAGCGCGGTTGGGACGCCGTGGGTTTTTCCTTTTATCTCGAGGAGACCAACGACATTCTGGCGATGGCGGCTGAAGCACGGCAAGCAGGTGTGCGCGAGCTGTGGGCGGGCAATTATGGCGCTCTGACTCCCACCATCCAATCGCACTTTGATCATGTATTTACCAGCTACAGTGAGGACGCTCTGGCGCAAAAGCTGGGCATGCGCCTCGATGAGATCCAGCATCCGCCACTGGTTACCCGCTTCCGGTTGCCGGGAGGGTGGTCGTTCCCGCTGGGTGTTCTATTTTCCTCACGCGGGTGCAGTTTTCGCTGCACGTTCTGTCAGACCACCGCGTTTGCACCGAAACCCAAGGAAATCTCGCTTGCGTCCCTGGATCGAGTGCTGCGTTTCTATGTTCAGCACGGCGTTCATTTTGTCTTGCTCCTCGACGAGAATTTCGGCAACCTCCCCTCGCATGCCGATGCTGTCATCGAATTGTTGGCGCGCCATCGAGTCCGCTGGCTCGTGCAGTCGCGCGTGGACCTGCTGCTTAAAAACTTCGATGATTGGCAGAGTTGCGGAATGGAAGGCGCGCTCTTTGGCATCGAGAGTTTTCACCAGAACATCCTGAAGCAGATGCACAAGAACGAAAAAGCACAGTCGGCGTTTGAACTTGCCGAACGACTCGACCGCGCCGGTCTGTATGCCCAAGGGTATTACATCATCGGTCTGCCACCGGAGAGCCCGGGATCGATCGCCGAAGATCTGAAAACGTTGGCTTCTCTGAAGCTCGACGTCACGCAAATCACGATCGTCACGCCGCATCCACAGACGGAAATGTGGCAGGAACTCGATTCCGGCTACGGTATTTTTGAAAAGGACTGGTCCAAGTTCGACACCAAGCATCTGGTCTGGAACCACCCCCATTGCGCACCCGGCGAACTGGAATCTCTTCTCGAACAGGGTTTCCAGAGCTGCTACGGAAACGACTGGCTGGTGCGAACGACGAAAAAGTTCTTCTCCATGAGAAGGGCCCAAAAAGATATCTCGAGCGTGTTACTGGGCCCGGTACGCTCGCGCTGGGCATCGTCGGCGCGGCTACCCTATCTTCCGGTTCTCGGGTCGTCTGGAGACCCGCAGATCCGCCGCAGCGCGGTTGCCTGAGGACATGCGCGTTTCCCAGATCTGACTTCGCCGGGAAAGCGTTGACAGGCAGGGAGCTGCTTGGCTTGCAAGGTCGGGGCGAAAGAGACGTTGGAGCCGCTGCCCGGGAAGCCGAACCCGCGCGGCAAACGGGAAGGCGAAGACGTGGCAAAAAAGGGAGCAGCAGAAGGTCGACTTGGGCGAAGTGCAAAAGTGTAATCGGCGCCCAGTTCGAGCCATCATGCTGCCTGGAATGCAGGCCGCAAATTCCGCTTCTTGCCTCCTCCCGTTTTTCCTTGGTCGGCCGCAGGTCCAATCCGGTTCGTCCTCGTTGATTGCTGGCGCGTAGACGGCTCTTTTGCCAAAGCTTGACTGCAGAAATCGGGAAGCTAGCGCAACCAATTTCTTGGAAATCATTGGACTGCCATGATAAGCTTACGCCCCGTTTAGGAGGCCTTCATGACTGCCCATCCGCCGCCCACACCCAACCTGGCGCTCGCCTCCGAGATCACGCCTACCGAAACGATCGTTCGTTGCTCGGGCAGAATCACCATGGAAAACGCCCATCAGTTGCGCGACACTGCCCGCCAGCTCATCGCCCAGAGTAAGCGCCTTGTCATCGACCTCAGCGATGTCAGCTATCTCGATAGCTCCGGGCTAGGCACGATCGTTGGCGTGTACATCTCAGCCAGCAAGGCCCGGTGCCAGTTGAAGTTTGTCAACCTCAGCCCGCGCGTGAAAGAGATCTTCACTCTCACACGGCTGGATGAGGCGTTGGCAGGCCACGAAGAGTATCTCGGAGCGACTCCGGACTAGCCACGGTTACAGAAGTTCGGCGATGCTCGATCCGAGCCGGTGCGTCGCTCGCCGGCTTCGTTTCGGAGCGGAGGCGGCTCGGTCATGACCTTGACTCTCAGCACGCTTCGTTTTGTGGTTTCGCGCTCAGGTGCGAGATGATCGGACCGATGAACGGTCACGAAACTGCTTGTTGGTTTCGCTAACCTTGGACGGAATCGACCCAGACGGCTGGCGCCTCGACTCAATATCCCAGACGCTTATTCACAACGTTGCTCAGCGGTTCGCCTTTCTCAAAGCTGGAATACTGTTCGAGGAAGAAGCGCATCGCCTGATCCTGCCAGTCGGAAGTGTGGTCCGCGCAGTGCGGCGACAGCAAAACATTCTCCAGCTTGTACAGTGGACTTTCCGCCGGCAGTGGTTCGTGCTCAAAGACATCGAGCCCCGCTCCTTTGATCCGTCTGGCCGTCAGCGCGCGCAGCAAAGATGCCTCGTCGATGACCGGCCCGCGTCCCACGTTGATTACCACCGCGGTCGATTTCATGACCGCAAGCTCCGCCTCGCCGATCATGTGTCTTGTCTCCGCGGTCAATGGGGCCGTCGCCACAATGTAGTCGCAGCGCGCGATCATCTCTCGCCGCTGCTCCGTTTCATAGAACCGTTCGATCAACGGATCGGTCGACCGAAGAACGTGGCGCTTCGTTGCCAACACCCGCATGCCCATGGCATGAACCCGGCTCGCCACGGCCCGGCCAATGTCGCCATAGCCCAAGATTCCGACCGTCTGTCCCGCAATCTCTTCCACGTCGAAGGGTTCCCACACAGCCGCCGTCTGGTTGCGAACCATGCGCCGGAAGTCCTTTGCAAAGTATAAGATTGCTCCCAGGACAAACTCTCCGAGCGACCGACTGAACACGCCTTTGCCGTTGGTCAGCGGGATTTCGCTTTCGACCAGTTCCGGGAACAACAGGTTGTCCAGGCCCGCGGCCCGGGAGTGGATCCAGCGCAGCTTCCCGCACGCTCCGAACGCCGCACGCAGCAACTCCCGCGTGCCCGACCATTGCAGAATCACCGTCGCGTCGTTCCCCGCCCATGCACACGCGGCTGCCTCCCCACATACCGAGTGCGGTAACTCGCTCAGCATGGCAAACTGCGGATCGTCTCTCGTTGCCAGCACAAGCACTGGATTTTCTTTCCCCATAATCCTTTCCCCCCTGCCCAAGTTCTTCCCCATTTTCTGTTGGACGACGGCAGTCCGCAGATGCCGGCGGTGAACTAGCATCCAGTCTTTTATGCCGGGCGAGTGCGGCATCTGCGCGGGCACCTCAGCGCGGTTTCGAGAGCACCGGGCCTGCCCGGCTCGCGACCCCAGCCCTACCTCAGGCCAGCCGTTCGAGCGCGCGAGCGAGATCCTCCTTGAGGTCGCTCACCTCCTCCAGCCCAATATTCAGCCGCACGATGCGGTGTCCATAATCCGATCGTCCGGACGCGCCATGAAAATCGTAGGCGACCGCCAGGCTCGTTACCCCCGCCCAGCTGTATCCGATCTCGAATAACTCGAGGCTGTCCACGAATTCCCGGACCTGCGCTTGGCTGAACCGCGGCTGAAACACGATCGAGAACACGCCCGTCGATCCCGTGAAGTCCCGCTTCCAGCATTGGTGCCCCGGGCAAGAGGGAAGGGCTGGGTGCAGCACGCGTTCAATCTCCGGGCGCTCACTCAACCAGCGCGCCAAAAACAGGGCCGCGTCTTCAATTACCTTCAGGCGCACCCCAAGCGTCTTCAGGCCGCGGAGCGCCAGACTGCAATCGTCCGGAGAGGCTGCGCATCCCACTAGTTGGTGGGTCGCACCCAACTGCCGCCACCGAGTCTCATCGCGGGTGGTGATTGACCCGAGCAGCAGGTCGCTATGCCCCCCGGCATACTTCGTGAGGGCCTGCATGGTCACATCGACGCCGTGCGCGAAGGCGTCAAAATGGACGCCCGCCGACCATGTGTTATCGAGCACGACGGTTGCACCGGCCCGATGAGCCGCCTCGGCAATTGCCGGTACGTCCTGTACTTCCATCGTGATCGACCCTGGACTCTCGCACCACACCACGCGCGTGCTCTTTTGAAATAAAGTCGAAATCGATGGGCCGGCCTCCGGAGCGTAGAACCCGACCTCTACGCCAAACCTCCGGAGAACTTGCGCGGCAAACTTGCGATTCGGCGTGTAGACGCTTTCTGGGATCAAAACATGATCTCCCGACTTCAGAAACGCAAGATTGATCAAAGAAATCGCACACTGCCCGCCCGGAGTGATGAGAGTGCGGAATCCGCCCTCCAACTCGCAAATGCGCGCCGCCAGTTCGAGGGTCGTCGGAGTTCCGTAAAGTCCGTAGGTGTAGCCCGCTTCATACTGGTCCCAGTCGTCCCTGACCGATGCGGCGTCCGGAAATAGCACGGTGGACCCCCGTTGTACGCCTACTGACAGGGACCGGAATCCCTGCGGGATCCTGGCATCCGAGTGAATCAGCTTGGTCTTCCAGCTCTTGGTCATGCCCAAGAGTCTAAATGACCGCCGCGTCATCCCCGCGCGGCCATCGGTCGCACTCGTCGCCTGTACCGCGCGCCGTGCAACGAATGCGGGGAATCTTCGGCTCTGGCGGCAACAGCTGCGCGGATGAGAGTTTGGGCATTGCGAGGCAGCATTTTCTATAGAATGAACTCTGGAGAAGTGGTATCGAAATTCATACTTGAAGGATATTTTTATGTCAGCAAAGCGCGTGGGTATTCTCACCGGAGGCGGTGACGTCCCGGGGCTGAATTCGGTCATCAAGTCGGTCGTCTACCGCGGGGCGGAAATAGGGTATGAGGTGCTTGGCATCCGCCGCGGCTGGGAAGGATTGACGCACGTCGATCTGAAAGATCCGGCCAGCCGCTCGCGCTATATTCAGCCACTCAACCGCGAGAACACCCGCACCATCGATCGCACGGGCGGCACCTATCTCCACACTTCGCGCACCAATCCTACGAAGATGCCCAAGCTGCCTCCGGCGCTAACGGGGCAGGAGTTTGCCGGCAAACAATCCACCAAAAATGGCGTCACGACCACCCGGTTCGATGTGACGCCGGCCGTGCTGCACAATATCGCGGCGCTGGGGCTCGATTACCTGGTAGTGATCGGCGGCGATGACACCCTGAGCTATGCCGCCGAGCTCGACCGGCACGGCGTGAAAGTGATCGCCGTACCGAAGACCATGGATAACGACGTTCGCAACACCGAGTATTGCATCGGGTTTTCCACCGCCATTACGCGCGCTATGGACGCCATCGAACGGCAGCGGACGACGGTCGGCTCGCACGAGCGGATTGGCATCTTCCGGGTGTTCGGCCGTGATGCCGGTTACACCGCGCTTTACACCGCATATGTGACGTCGGTGCGCTGCTGCATTCCGGAGTACAAGGTGAACTTGCAACACCTGATAGAAATCCTGGTTACCGACAAGCGCAACAATCCAAGCAATTACTCGCTGGTGATTCTTTCCGAGGGCGCCGAGTGGGAAGGCTACACAGTCAAGGAGTACGGCCCGGCCGATGACTTCGGGCACCGCAAGAAGATGAGTGTAGCCGAGGACCTGAGCAACGAAATCAAGACCGCCACCGGCGAAGAGACGGTGGTCAGCGATCTGACCTATGACTTGCGCTCCGGGAGTCCGGATTTCGTCGACCGCATGGTGGCCAGCACCTATGCCGGAATGGCGATGGACGCCGTGGAACAGGAAAAGACTGGTCTGATGACGGCTATCTGCAGCGGTTGCTACGCCATGGTGCCGATTCCGGATCCCCAACTCGGGCCGCGTCAAGTGGACATCTCCACCCTGTACAACACAGAGCGCTACCGGCCGACTTACGATCACAAGTTGGGCCTGCCGATCTTCCTGACGCAGGCCTAGGGCGAAGGGGAGGAGATTCTGGAACGGAAGCTCTGTGTTACCCGAACCATCAGGCCTTCCACAAGTCGGTCAGGGGGGATTTGCGGCCAACTGGACGGGATGGCCCCGGTTTACCGCCCTTTCGACGGACTCGTTTTCGAGAGGACAGCTCCAACCATGAAGCGACGGGCGGACCACACCTCCAGGCCTCGTGCTGCAAGATCTTTGCTCCGGGAGATCCGGACCTCCGCCTCGTAGCTCGCGCTGCCAGGATCTGGCAGCGACGTTAGCCTCAACGGGGACCGTCCTTACGTTAGCTTCCCGCCGAACACCGACTGCGTCACAATCGCATGAGTTGTGCCATTGCTCGGTTTGTTGTTCCACTACCAAAACTCGTGAAACAACTGCGGCTCCTGATCCCTCTCGCGATGACGTGCCTGGTCGCTTACGCGATCTATCGGCAAATGCCTCCGATCGGGTCCGCGCGAGGCCTTCTGCATCCCGCCCCATATTCTATTGCCGGTCGGCCAGGGAACGCCCGGAGCGATTCGACGCTGCAGTTCCGCGAAAATTCGCCCTCTCAGGTTGCAGTTCTTCTGACAAAATCCGACCAGGACGCCGAATCCCCGGTTCGATGTTTCGAAGCCATGGGGATTCCGTTCTTCGTGACACGCGATCTCCGCCTCGCCTTGCGCCACAAGCTTGTTCTGTTATATCCCGAGGTCGATGCTACGACCTTTGATGCCGCACAAGCGAAAGCCATCAGTGATTTCGTGGAGCAGGGCGGGGTGGTTTTTGCGCAGGATATTTTCTGGGGTGGCTTCAAACCTCTGTTCGGCTTCGACGATGTCCTGGCTCTTCGCACGCGGCATAAAGTTAGGTTCGAAGCGACGAACCCGGATGCAACCGACCCTGTCCTGCACTATCTCAACCGTCCGGCGGAGAGGGAAGTCCCTCTCGGGTCGCCCGAGATCCAGGAAGTCATCTGGAGCAATGGCTACAGGACAAGCGCAGGAACGCGAGTCTTGGGACGATTTGAGGATGGTTCGGCCGCAGTTCTGCGGCACGACTTCGGCAAGGGCCACGCCTACCTGATCGGCGTTGCCCTGAATGACGTAGTGCGGCGAAATCAGCAGAATCGCGACTACGAAGCGCAGCGGATTTACGTCAATGGCTTCGAACCCGGAACCGACGTCTGGCTCCTCCTCTTGCGCGCATGGTACGAGACCTACTCGGACACCGGTATTCGCCTCGGTACGATTCCGCAGGGCAAGAGATCGGTCTTGATGCTTTCGCACGATGTCGATTGGGAATACTCGTTCAAGCCGATGTCCGATTTCGCCGGCTTCGAAAAAGGCGCTGGTACCTCCAGCACGTTTTTTGTCCAGACCAAGTATCTGGATGATGCGACCAGCCATGCTTTTTTCTTCGGACCGTCGCTCGATATCTTGCGCCGGTTGTCGGCGGGAAGCGACATCGAGAGCCACACCGTGATCCACTCAAAACTGTTCAACAAGGTGCCGTTGGGGACAGGAGAGGAGCAATATCCGAGCTACCATGCTCGGGCCACGCGGGACAATCCGGCGCAGGATGCCACCGCACTCGGAGAAGTGTGCGTAAGCAAGAGCCTGCTGGACGGTGAGATCCCGGGACACCGCACGGTGTTTTTTCGAGCCGGCCACCTGCGGGTGCCTCCGTTTCTTCCCGAGGCGCTGGTGCGTTGCGGATACGAATTCGATTCCTCGTTCACGTCGGGAGATGTGCTCACCAATTTTCCTTATGTACTGGATTTTGATTTGGGAATGACCGAGTCCTCCCCGATTTTCGAATTTCCCGTCACTTTCGAGGACGAGCAGCGCCCGCCGCTTCTGGAGCGCATTCCCGCAATGCTGGACACCATCGAAGCCAATGCGGAGAACGCCGCGCCGTCCGTTCTGTTGATTCACAGCAACAACTCGCAAGACAAGCTGGAGGCCGAGCGTCAGATTCTCTCCCGGCTTCCCCACGACATTCTGGTCGAGAGCATGCTCGACTACGCCCGCTTCTGGAAGGCGCGCAGCCAGGTGCGTTGGGTTTCGCGTCCGGCGGTCGGCGGAGAGAATATTGAAATCCAATCGGAGCTTCCGATCGCCGGGCTGACCTTGTTTTCGCTCCGCAGGATCCAGCATGCCTCGGGAGTGCCGGGTATTCGCTGGTCCGATCATGAAGTGATTCTCCCCGATCTGAATGGCAATTCGCACATCCTGGTACATGTCGACTACCTCCCTAACCAGGCGGCTCCAGACCCGAGCCATCGATAAGAATCCTCCAAGACTCCCTTCACCAACCCGCACCGCCACCCGGCGCCGGCTGAGTAACCTTCGTCACCTGTTTGAGTGAGCAATTTCTTCCGATGTTCTAAGTGCCGGTTCCTCCAGAGGAGCAGTGTCCTCGCGGAGCCCTGCCCGATTGACGCGGCAGGTTCCCGGCGGCCTTTTCAGGGCGCGCGGGGGTGGAAGCCGGCACGGAGGAGGAGCGGTGAGGGCGCTGACCAGATCGTTTACCCGGCACCGGCAGTTGCTCTACGCGCTCGTGGGTGTGGCTTGGTTGCTGCTGTCGGCCTACGCATTGGCAGAGCAGGACTGGCAGGAACAAGTGCGCAGAGCCTTGGATCGCAAGCAGATTCCCGAGGCGCTCGAAGTCGTCGATCAACGCCTGGCAGAGGCGCCGGCCGATATGGAAGCGCACGCCTGGCGAGGACGATTGTTCGCCTGGACTGGCCGCTGGCAAGACAGTGAAACCGAATATCGCCTGGTTCTCGCCCAGTTCCCCAACGATGAGGATGTGCTCCTCGGCCTGGCCGATGTTCTTGTCTGGCAGCAACAATATTGGAAAGCGCTGGCGGTTCTTGACCAGGCTCGAACCGCCGCCCCCCGGGACCCGGAGGTACTGGTTCGACGGGCCCGAGTGCTTGCCCTGCTGCAGCACAAGTCGCAGGCGCGGGCCCAATTTCAGACAGCTTTGGCCTATGACCCGGCAAACGTCGCCGCCATCGACGGGTTGCGAGACCTGTCCGGGGTTTCGAGGTACGAGCTTCGAATCGGCGAAGAAGCAGACTTTTTCAATTACACCGAAAACGCGCAAGTCGAGACCGTGACTTTGGCGGTGCACTGGAACGAAAGATGGACCACGGCGTTCGGCACCAGTCCGTACTACCTGTTTGGCGAAAACGCGGTGAAGGTTTGGGCAGACGCAGCCTACCGCTTCCACCAGGACAACTGGGTGCGGGTAATGGCTGCCGGGGCGAACCCACAGGATGTCGTGCCCGAAAGCGAGGGGCTGATCGAGTATGGACACGGCTTCCGATTCCCCAATCCATGGTTCCGCGGGCTCGAGAGCTCCTATCAGGAACATTCTCTCTGGTATCGGGGAGCCCAAGTCTTCACCATCAACACGACACAGATTCTCTACCTGCCGAGGGAGTGGACGTGGACGCTGTCGGCGACCGGAGCCCGCACTCGGTTTCCCGGTGGCGCATCCGATTGGGTTCCTTCGGGTTCGGCAAAGCTCGGATTCCCGCTGGTCCGAAATTTTTCCGGAAATGCGCTGTTCGCCGTAGGCGCGGAAAATTTCGCCCAGGTGGATCAGATCGGGCGTTTGTCGGCTCGAACCTATGGCGGCGGACTGCGCTACCGCTTTGCCGAACGCCAGGACGTCACCGCCTTTGTGGCCAGGCAAGACCGCGATCACGAGCAGAAGCAGACCAGCGTGGGACTGAGCTATGGCATCCGATTCTAGCTGGATTCCGGGTCTCAGCCTGGCTTGGTTGGTGGCCAAGGCGATTCTGTTCTCGCTGCTCGGGATTTTTCTCCTGCTGGCCTTTATCGTGTTCCGCCGTTGGCACCGAGGGCGTTATTTCCGCCGGCTAAGCCAGCGCACGGTTGTCCTGCGCGAACAATGGCCCGACATCCTGTCGGGAAAGATTCCAGGCTCCGCTTGGCGGTTGAATGTTCTCGACTGCCAGATTGTGGAAGACATATTGCTCGACAACATCGAAATCTCTGACTCGCAGCAGCTGCCGCCCTTGCTCGCCTGCCTGCGCAACAGCGGGTTGCTGGACCTGCGCATCCGCGAGTCGCGTTGTTCGGAGGGTTGGCATCGACGATCGGTGCTGCTGGCTCTCGGGCGCACGCGCGCCCCAGAGGCCGTACCGGCGCTGGTCGAGGCTCTGGAATCTTCCTCGGAGGACACCCGCGTGGCGGCGGTTCGAGCGCTCGGCCGAATTTCCTCGCCCCAAGCCGCTCTGCCCCTGCTGGATCGGTTCGTCGATGGGGAACTGCATGTTCCACAACACACGCTGAAGAACGCTCTGCTGAACTGCTGCCGTGGCGAGCCCCAAGTTCTGGTTCCTTACCTGCACCGTGTGAGCTTGCGCCCCCGGGAACTGATCGCCCGCGTTCTGGGAGAACTCGCCGATCCCGGGCTGGGCGAGGAGTTGTTGATCCTGGCGGCGGATCCTCTCCCCGAGGTTCGCGCATCCGCGGCTCGCGCGCTGGCGAAAGTTCAGCCGGAGATTTCCTTTCCCGTGCTCTCCACCCTCGCCGTCGATGCGGAGTGGTTCGTTCGTCTTCGCGCGGTGATCGCCATGAGTTCCCTCGACCACGCCGGGAAGATTCATGTGTTGCTGCGTGCCCTGTGCGACTTGAATCGTCATGTCCGGCAGAGGGCGGCTTGGACTCTGGCGCGCATGCATCAAGGGAAGGAAGAAATCCTGGAGAAGGTCGTCGCCACCCAGGACAACTATGCGTTGCAGGCTTTCCTGTCAGAGTTGGAACGCTGTGGATCGCTGGAGGCGGCACTGGACGGGCTGGGAGATGTTGTCGATCAGGCTCCTGGATCGGCGGGTGTGGAGAATGTCGCCGCCGTCGTGCGCGAACACTTCGCGGTACCCGCCCGGGTCGCCGCCGCGCGCGCAGGAAAACTGTGATGATGCCCTTTATTGCATTTTCGAACGAGAGCCTGTTCGTCTTTTACCTCGTATCGAATCTCATCAACCTGGCGTTGCTCATTGTGGCCGTTTACAAGAACACGCTCCATCGGTACCGCTTGGAGGGTCTTCGCCTGGAGGGCCTGAAATTGTCCCCTTTCACGCCACCGATCAGCGTGCTGGTGCCAGCCCACAATGAAGAGATGTGCATTGTGGCCAATGTGCTTTCCTTGTTGGATCTGGACTACCCGCAACTGGAAGTCATCGTCGTCAATGACGGGTCGCGGGACCAGACGATGGGCAGGCTGCGGGAAGCCTTCGGTCTGCATCGCGCCTCCATTGTCTATGTGGCTGAGATTGGCACCGCGCCGGTGACCGGGATTTACCGGAGCCTCGCCCATCCCCAGTTGCTGGTATTGGATAAACAGTCTGCCGGCAGCAAGGCCGACGCCATTAACGCTGGAATCAATGCGGCCAGTAGCCCCTATGTGTGCGTGGTGGATGCCGATTCGATCCTGGAGAAAGACTCTTTGTCGCGTATTATGGCCGGCGTCATCTCCGATCCGGAACGTGTGGTGGCGGTCGGGGGAATCGTTCGCATCCTCAATGGATCGAAGGTTCAGGGGGCCAAGCTCAAGGAAGTCGGTTTGCCGCGAACTCACATCGAAATGCTGCAAATCATCGAATACCTGCGGGCGTTCCTGGTGGGCAGGGAAGCGTGGGCGGCGTTCAATCTGCTGCCCATAATCTCGGGGGCGTTCGGTATTTTTCGCCGGGATCTCCTGTTGAAAATCGGAGGTTTTCGCGCCGATGCCGTCGGCGAAGACTTCGAACTGGTGGTTCGACTGCACCGCTATCTGCAGGACCATGGTATGGACTACCACATCAACTTTATTCCGGACCCGACCTGTTGGACCGAGGCGCCCTCGGATTACAAGTCGCTGGCGCGGCAAAGGGCGCGGTGGCACAAAGGTCTGCTCGATACCCTCTGGTCTGCGCGCGACATGCTTTTTCGGAAACGATACGGACGCGTCGGCTCGGTTATTCTGCCCTATATGTGGCTGTTCGAATGCTTTGCCCCGCTGTTGGAATTGCTCGGCTATGTCACGATCGTGCTCGCGGCCATCGCCGGTTGTCTGAGTCAGCATTTCTTCCTGCAGTTTCTCTTGTTCGGATACGCATTCGCCACGCTGATATCGGTGGGGTCGGTGCTCCTCGAGGAGATGAATTACCGCCGCTATGTTAGCTGGCGGGCCGTCGGGTGGTTGCTGATTTATTGCCTTTTTGAGCACTTTCCGTACCGCCAAATGACCATGTTTTGGCGGCTGCGGGGAATCTGGGAGTACTTGCGCGGCGATTTGAGGTGGAACCAGGTACACCGAACCGGGGCATCCGCCAGCAGTCACCTCTGACGAAGGAATTCCACTACCCAATTCATGCCGCCGGTCCCCCTCTAAAGCTCATGCCATGGCCATCCGCTTCGGAGGAAGCTCTGCTGCCCCGGAGTGCAGCAAAGGAGCTCGCCTCGACGAACTGGTTTACTGCCCGGTCTCGAGGGCGAGGATCGGTTCCCAAAGCGGGCAGAAGTGCTCTCGCCTGAAACCAAGAAAGGGCGTAGGAACCTGGGGTCCGGGGATCAATTGCTGGATGCCTCCGGTGAAGTTGAAAGGCAGCCAGTAAGAGCCACGTGTCGGGAAATTGGGGTCCCCGGAGTTCACGAAGTTCCCCCAATAGGTTTTCATCTCGCTCGCAAGTTGCTGCTCGTCGGAGTTGAGTGGCGTAGCGAAATTGAATAGAAACTGGAGCTCCGAGCCATGTTCGGAAGCGCTGGGGAAGCCGAATACGTCGTTGGGCGGCGCGACCGGCGTGCCGAAGCCCGGCGTGGGTGGGGCATTGGGATCGTTGAACTCGTAGCCGAAGACCGGCACGAAAAACGAGAGGTCGAAGTTGGAATCCGATCCGTTGCAGGCGAAGACCAGGTCGGTGAAGATCTGCGAGAGCGCCTCATCGGAACTGGGCGCGTCGTTCGGAAGGAAGGGATCCGGGAAGCCGGCCAGTGGATACACGTCGCCGAGGATGGCGGCAAAGGTCGACGTGTTGAGGGCGGCGGGCAGGCCGACCAAGCCGAGGTACAGGTTGATCTCCTGCGGATAGGTACAAATCGCCGGGGTGCCTGAGCCCGCTGGCTCGCAGAAGGTATTCGGGTTGCTCAAGTCGAAATTCGCCGGGCCGCCGGCCGCCTGTATGTTGGCCAATGTGCTGGCGAAGGGAAACTCCAGGGGTTCGAAGAGCCGGCCTTCATTGGCATTGGTGCCCTCGAGCACCGGGACGCGGATGAATTGGCCGGTTGAGAACGCCTGCCGCAGCGCGTGCGGGAGGACCTTGGTGCCGAAGTCAGGGGATATCCCCGCCGAGCCGAACACCAGGCTCTGGGCGGCGAGGATGCTCGCAACCGACGCCGAGCGCAGACAGGCCGCGTCGTTCGGTTGGGTGCAGCCCACGGCTTCATCGAAGGAGGCGCCGAACAGTTCGCCATACGCCCGTTCCGACGGCAAATCATGCAGCATGTAGCTGCCGCTCTCGACGATCGCGCTCCGGAACAAGCCGTTCGCAGTCGTTGTCGAGACGAGATGGCTCGAGACGCTGAGTCCGCCGGCCGATTCGCCGCCGACGGTAACCTTGCGCCTGTCGCCGCCGAAACCAGCAAGGTTGCGCTGCACCCACTGCAGCGCGAATTGCTGGTCCATCAGCCCGTAGTCGCCGGCGTCACCCGCGTTCTCGAAAAAGCTCGGAGTTGAAGCGAGCAATCCGGGCTCGACCAACCAGCCGAGCGCACCCAGACGATAGTTGATCGTCACCACGATGATGTTGTTTTCCGCCACCATGACCGAAGGGTCGTACTCCGCGCCCGAGCCCGAGACCAGCGCACCGCCATGAATCCAGAGAAAGACCGGCAATCTTGAATTCGCGGTGGCGCCCGCGGGAACGTAGACATTGAGAAAGAGGCAATCTTCGGACTGCGGCAGAGGTGCGGTGCTGCCAGCTTGCGGGCAGGCCGGTCCCGGCGTGTCCGCGAGCACGATGCCTTGGGGTGGAACCGGCCGCTGCGGCGGTGTCCAGCGGGCCGCGCCTTCAGGCGGAGCCGCGTAGCGGATGCCGAAGAAGACATCGACGGCACCGGGGTCGGTCGGCGACGGTATGCTGGTGAATGTGCCCGTGTCGGTGACCACGGTCTCGGCGGAAGCCGTTGCCAGCGCGGCGATCAACAGCAAAACCATGGCCAGAGCAGGAACCGCCCTGGAGCTAGGCGCAGTATTTCTCAACATGGAGTCCGTTCCTTTCGGCAAGCGATGTCAACGCCGACATCGTGGCGGTCATAATTGTCTTGTCTGGTCGCCACCCGGCAGGGGGGCGGCATTAGTAATTTGGCGGGAGCGTATCTCAGTTCTCGAAATCCCTCAAATGAATTGTTTGGATCATGATCAATGCCTGCCGAGAATGTCCGTCTGGCGCTCGCCCGCACGCGGAGGCAGGCTGGTTCGCCCCTTGTTTCAAGGATTCGAGCCTGCACTTCAGGAGATTGCGCCGGCGGGGCCGCGCAATCGCGGATGCGGCAGTTTTCCGGCTTCCGCCGTGCGGTCAGAAGCGCGAGGTGGCCGGTTTTGTGTCCGGGTGCGTGCGGTGGTCGCGGTGGTTTCGCAGGCGATAGGACAGGATTTCCCGCCGCCAAATCACTGGATTACGACCGTCGGCTGATCGCCTGTATTCCAGCTGTCTGCCGGGGGCGACAGGGTGGATGGCAACGCTCCGTTCACCGAGGCGCCGGCGGAGGCGTTGATCGCGAAACTTACATAGGCGGTGGTGGCTTCGATCTTGGCACAGGCGCTCGTGCAGTTGGAGGTCAAGGCAAGATAATACCGGCCGGCCATCAGGCTGGTCGGGCCCTGGGTCCATGGCAAGGTCTGGAAAGCCTTGGAAGGTGCAAAGGTGGTTCCCGGATTCGGGCCTATGTCCAAGACCAGATTTCCGGAGTTGTCAAAGATCCCAATGTCATAGTCATTCGCGGTATTATCTGCGGAAGCGACATCGTAGGTTACCTTGGTCGTAGTGAGGTTATAGGGCAGCAGGAATCCCCAGAGCTTGGTAACGTTCTTGACCGCAGCTTCGGAGGCGCCGGTGCGTTCGCCGCCGGTGACAAAGAACGGCAGGCTGGCGGCGCCTCCACCGGTGGCCGAAATTGTGATCGCGCCTGGACTATTCGCAATGCTGATGTTCTGGCCCGCGGTGATTGTGCCGAGCACAGAGGCTTTGCCGGTGGCGCCGATGAGAATTTGCCCGTTGGTCGGTGCCGCGGTTGAAGCCAGGGTGGTGGAATTCGAAAAATAGGCGATTCCATCCGGGGACCCCGACAGGTTGCTGGAAAGCGTGAGCGTACCGCCGAGAGCGACCGTTCCCCCTCCCGACAAACCCGTTCCGGTCTGCACCGTAAGCGAAGGATTCGCCAGCATGCTGTTGGTCACGCCTGCGGCCGGAATGCTGATCGTACCACTGCTGGTGATCGGTCCTCCCGTCAAACCCGCCCCCGTATCGACCTCGGTCACCGTCCCTCCGCTTTTTCCACCAAAGGTCTGCCCCGCAGCGAAGGTTATCAGGCCGTTGCTGGCAATCGAGAGCCCCGTCTCGGTGGGTGAGCTGCCATTCGATCCGAACAGCAGGTTTAGCGATGCCGATGGGTTCGAGGTGTCGTTGCCGACGGGCTCGGCTTGCCAGCGAAAATCCTCGGTGACCGAGGACGAGGTCTTGCTGCTGAACGAGGATGCTTGCCAGTCCATCGGACTTGAGATGAAGCCTTGCGTGGTTGTCGCCGTACCCGTTTCAGGCATCATGGCTCCGGCCGCCGACAGCGTACCGCTGAAGGCGCCGGTGGTCGCCGTCAGTCCGCCACTAAAGCCGGCGGTTGTTCCGGTCAGTCCCCCCGTCAATGCACCTCCACTGAGCTTCAAGTATCGGCCGTCGGTGAAAATCGTGTCGAGACTTATGGTCCCGCTGGAGGTGATAGGTCCGCCCGAGAGTCCGGTTCCGCTGCCCACGCTCGTAACCGTTCCTCCCAAACCGGGAGCCGTGTTCGTGATGGTGATTGTCCCCCCCAAGGCGACGGTTCCGCCCCCTGACAGACCGGTTCCGGTTTGTACTGTGAATGAGGAATTTGCCAGCATGGAGTTGGTAACTCCCGCCGAGGCAATGCTGATGGTTCCGTTGCTGGTTATGGGGCCCCCGCTCAGACCGGCGCCGGTTCCGACGCTGGTTACCGTGCCGGGAAAAGTCTGCCCCGAGGCAAAACTGAGAATGCCCTTGTTGTTAACCGACAAGCCGGTCTCGCTGACATCTCCGCTGACGCCGTACAGCAGGTTGAGCGTTGCACTGGTGCTCGCAGAATCATTTCCCACCGGCTCCGCCTGCCAGCGCCAGATGTAATTCGCGGCTCTCCCCAAGGTCGTGTTGTAAAGGGAAGCCTCCAGGTCCATGGGGTTGGAAATGAATCCCTGTGTCGTCGTAGCCGTGCCGGTGGGAGTCATAACCGCGCCTGAGAGGGCCGACAGTGAACCTCGGATGAAGGCGGTTCCGGATACATCGAGCACCCCGGCCGGAGCGGTGTTGCCGATGCCCACGTTGCCGCCCGACTCGAAGATGGCCGAATTCTCGATATTGCAGGCGCTGGTGAACTTGGAGATCTGATTGACCGTCGCGGTGCCGTCGCTGGTGATCGAGGCACAGCTGGTTAACGGAAATGCGGCATTCGAATTCCAGTTGAGAAGCTGGGAGTTGGGATTCGGCGGGCCGAGCGGCGAATTGGCCGCGGGCAACCCACTGCGGAGTTCGGTCTGGTTTGCCGCGAACCGGCCGTTTGCCAGGAGAAAAGCCGAGGCCGGCTTGCCGCCCAGCATCTCTGCGTCCGCCGCCTTCAGTGCGTAAGGCACGCTCAATAGCAGAATCCGGGCCTGCTCGACCTGCCCGTCCGGTCGTATGCCCAGCCAGCGCGCTTGGCCCGCCGCGAAGATCTCGAGCGGCAAACCTGCGTCGCTTGTCATTCCGAGCAGGGTGCTGAAACGGCCCGCCGAATCGAGTGGAACGGTCTGCGTTTCCTGCCAGACGGCCTCTTGGCTATTTTCATCGTTGTAGAGCGTAAAGGTGATGCCAGAGCTCACGCTGAGCGGCCTGCCTGCCCCATCACGCACGCTTCCCCGTATCCGAATCAGGCGAGGTACAAGCGCTGTCGAAAGAGCCGGCTGCGGGCCTTCGGTCTCCCCCTGCGCCAAGGCAAATACGCCGAGGACCGAGACCATGAACGCCAGGAAGGTGCAGCTTGACAGGCGAGAGAAATTCACGAGGGACCTCCCAGCGAACTGAACCACTTTCGAAACGATGGGGGGAGGAGAGCTATGTCTGAACCACCTGTAGCAGCGAAGCAGCTGGCCGCACCCGGTCACCATCGAGGCAGCAACGTGAAATCTGGCCTCTTCGCCGTCCGGAGCAGGATAGCTCTTGCTAAGGTAATTACTTGTTACCGCAGCCGCTTACAACTCCCCCGGTGGTTTAGCCCATTGAGCTACGCTTTTGGGTTAAGCAGTTCTGCCTGCTACGGAGTACCTAACCAAAAGAGGAATTGACCTATCGCCGGATCTGGGTTTAGATGTTGGCCAGGATGCTTGCCCAGGCAGTGCCGTTTCCCTCAATCTGCCGGATTTGCGAACCCAATCCACACCGACGAACTGGAAGATGAAAACCATGAAAATTTTGATGATTCTGATCTGTCTAGCGGGTTTGCTGCCCGTTGCCTCGGCGCAAAACGCGCCGCCGCCGCCGCGCGTAAGCCCTGCCGAAGCCAAGAATCACGTTGGCCAGGCTGCCACCGTATGCGGAAAAGTCGTGGACAACAAGATTTCGAAATACGGCCTGGCAGGCCGGGGGAAGCCGGTAAGCTTCGACCTCGATCAGCCCGAACCGAATCCGGTGTTCTACTTCGTTACCTTCGGTGCGCATCCGGGCGGACCCGACGAGGCCATTGCCGCGTACAAAGATAAGCTGGTATGCGTGACGGGCAAGATCACGGCGGCACCCGGCGGCGGCGGACCGTTCATCATGGCCGCCGACCGTACCCAGATCAAGCCGCAAGCAGAAGTCAAGTAGCGAGAGATCTCCGCGACCTGCCCGGGGCGCGTTTTCATCGCGATTCGGGCCTGGGTCGGCTGCCGTCGGACGCCACAGGATGGAGCGCCACATCAATAGAAACGGGGGCGGGATATGAAGAAAACATTTCTCGCGGTGTTGTTATTGTGGGGGGGGCTGGGGTTATCGGCCCAGACCATCGTGCAACAGTTCGCGGCCATTAGCGCGGGTGCGGGCAAGGTCTCGGACATGGATCTTCCTCAGCCGACCCTCAAGGGGAGCGTTCTGATCACGATGCCCCTGCAACTCTCCCCGGGCATCAAAGTCCTGAGTGTGACCGACAATGCGCCGGATGGAGGAAACACCTATAAACAGGTGCCCGGGACAAGTTCGTCGTGCGCAGAAAAGTCGCTCGATATTTGGTACTGTGAGAATTGCCATCCAGGCGTAACCGAACTCAAGTTCCATTTGTCGGGGGACGTCAAGGGCAGTCTCAATACGTTCCTGGAGGTTTCCGACATGGCGCTGGCTTCGGTGCTAGATGGAGAGGGCGCACATGTGAGCGGCGGGACGGCGACCAAAGCCGGTCTCGAGGCCGGCCCCAGTATCAAGACGACAGCCAAAGATTTTATTATTGCCCGCTATTTTTCCGATCCTCCCCTGCCCACTGGCGTAACCCCTGCGGCGTGGACGCGAACCACTTCTTATGTCTACGTTCCAGGCGGATCGCCAGGAACCTATCAGCCGACCCTAACCGGTGGCAAGGCGGCCGGGAATTTCTGCATGGGTATTGCCGCCTTCAAGACCGCCGCGCAAACTCTGTCCCACGATTGATCCGGGTTGGATCCGCCGATTCTTCCTGCAAGTGATCGTCCCGTAGAGGCGAACGAACCGAGACCGCGCATGGCCTTCAGGTTGATCCGGGGAGGCGCGACGGAGATCCCTGACGTGGCGTCTCAGTGCGAAGGCCGAGCCAGAGTCATTTGCAGCGGAGTGAAGAGGGTTCAGCGGGTGAAGGGGCCAGGACGGGGTCAAGCCCCGTCCCTAGCCTTGGGGGTGGGCTGGCGCTCCAACTCTCAGTTCATCACTTCTTCGCGGTGGCAGTTTGCGCGGGCACCAGCGCCGCAGTCTGTTTTCTTGCTGCGGTCATGGCATTCAGCTCATCAAGGACGGTCTCCCGCAATTTTCCGTATCCGATGGCCCCACTCATGAAATGGCCATTGATAAAGAAGCTCGGCGTTCCCTGCAATCCGATTCGCTGACCTTCCTGGGAGTCCTTCTTTACCGGGGCAATTTGTTCTCCTCCCTCAAGGCATTGATTGAAACGGGTGGGGTCCAGTTTCAGTGCTACCGCCTCTTGTTTCAGATCCGATACCTGCAGCTTCTTGGTTTGAAACAGGGAATCATGAAATTCCCAGAATTTACCTTGCACTCCCGCGCAGCGTGCAGCCTCGGCGGCTTTTGGAGCCAGCGGGTGCATGGGAAGGGGAAAATCTTTATAAACGATCGACACTTGATCGCCAAACTGTTCCCGCAGGCGGATGAGATCTTCGTTAACTTTTTGGCAGTACGGGCACTCGTAGTCGGCGAATTCGACGATCTGGACCGGAGCTTTGTCAGGTCCAAGCCTAGGGTCACTCCCCACCTCAACGCGAGCGCTCGGCTGGCTCAACTCAACCACCACGCCATATTGCCCGCGAAGTTCGGCGATATATGCATCCCGCGCCTTTTTCGTCCGAATCTGGCGTACGGTTTCAATGATGTTCGGTCGCGCGGACTCAAAACTCTCTTCGGTCTGCACGCCCTCGTAGTAGAAGCGAAGTTGATCTTCGGTTGGTTCCGGGACGTTAATGGCAACATGACGCTTGTAGAGTTCATCAAGCGTTACGCCTTCTCTTTTCGCCTGCATTTCCAGCAGTTGGTCATCGATGAACTGATCGAGGGCATCCCGCTCGGCCAGGTAGTACTTATACCTGGCTTGCAGCAGCTTGCCTCCCTGCTTTTGCTCCAGTTCTTCTGTCGTCACTTTGCGACCGGCAATCTCGGCGACTACGCTCGAGTCATTCTGGGCAAAGGCCGGGATGGAAAAAGCGCCCAGAACTAACCCCAGTCCAAGCGCGATCAAAGGATGTTTGGCTGACATGGTGGAAGGTTCCTCTCTTCGGTAATCGAAATAGGGAGAATCAAGAGGGGAGGGCCCGGACGCCAGGCCGAAGCCTGGCATCCGGGATGTTTCCAACTGGGGCCGACCGCACAACTCCTCAATGAAGCTGCTCTAGCCATGCCTGATTTGCCCGTTACGTCCGGAAAGATTAAAAGTCGTGATCTTCCGGCGTGCAGGTGCATGGTAAACCGCTCAACAGGGAGTCATAGTAGCACAGTTGACCGAGCAGTGCCTCTTCGCCAGCTCCAAGGTTCGCGTCCGCGAACTTGGTTTCGGTGATGGCATACGCGCCTTTCGCTGCAGCCTGAATGTGCGTGCTCCACGCGCGTAGTCCGGCAACCGGGGCGGGGGCAGTCGGGTCACTCGAAGAAGACGAGATGACCTTAATGACACCGCGGGTCGGTTTCTTGCCGGTGATGGCATAGGCCGTCAGTTGCGTGTCCACGGATTCCGAGAGCAGACCGTCGGGAGTAATTTCGCAGGCGCAGCAATCCTGCAGTTCCTGGCTGTCGTCGAATACGTAGAATGCCGCCCACAGGTTTCCAGCATTGCCTGTGCCTGTGTCGCCATCGTTGACGATGCGTACGGTTCCATCCGGCGCGCCAGTGGTATTCGCGTTCGAATAGTAGGTGACGAAATAGGTGCTGCTATCACCAACGTTTTGAGCCAAGGCGTTTCCCCCGAGCATCAGGGCCATGGCCAGCATAAACACCACAAAACCGAGCTTCTTCATTTATTGGATCCTCCTGGTGGTTTGTGCGCCTTGCGCTGGGGGAGGATCAGCTACGGGCGCTGGCGAACACTCTAGACGTTTCTGGGATCGAAACAAGTACCCACGTGGCTTAGCCAATAACACTAAGGCTTGAAGCTACTCCCAATGGAGTAATTCTCAACTTATAGACTAGTTCCCGCGGCGCCGGGTTTACACGCGGTCGCGCGACGAGTTGAGGTATTACGCGCAGCCTTGTCATCACTGGGGTTGCTGCTGCTGCAGCTGCTCGCGCAGTTGGCGCGCTTTTTCCTTCATGAACTCGGCGAGAGCTTCCGGAGAAGAGCCCTTCGGAGGCAGAGTGGAGGGATCGATCGGTGGAACGTACAGACTGGCCGCCGCTGGAGCAACGTCTGGTGGCTTCCAAAGCGGTGTGGCCGCGGCGACCTTCGGCGCCTCCGGGTGGACGCTGGCGGGCGCATCGGGGCGGTGGAGCGAGAGCAAGACCTGGGCAGGGGCGTGCCCGCCTTGGGGCGAGCTCACGATGATGAAATCGTACAGCGAACCGTTGAGCAGTTTGGCAAGCACCTCCTGTGCCGGAGCCGGCCCGCTGTGTTCCACAATGCGTTCGAGGCCGGTGCCGGGCGGGACCTCGATGGTGGCGCCCGTTTTCTCCGCCACCAATCTCAGCACCTCCGCCAGAGTCGCATTTCGCGCGTCGATGGCAAGCTGACCATCCCGATAGGTAACCACCGCCGCGCCGCCATCGGAGACAGCCGCTTCCACCTTGGCGGCGGACATCTCCTCAAGCATGGGCAGCAACACGCGGCTCCGGTCCTGGTGCGGTGGCGCCGCTGCCGGGCTCAGGAGCCGTGCTGTGTTCTCGGCGGAGGTGGGGACAACGGCCGAAGCCAGTGCAACCGCCGGAGTCGCGGCAGTTGCTGGTGCCAGCGACGGATGTGAATCTGGGGAAGCAATCTTCGGCGCGTCCACCACGGGCGGCGGAGCCGTGACCCTCGGCAAAGGCCCGGCCAGAGCAATGGTGAGTTTTTCGGCGGCGGGCGGCGAACCAATCGGGTTTCGCTGCGGCGGTGTGGAGGCGGGCCGTAAATGGGGCTGACTTTGGTCCGCAGCGCCAGCGACTGCAGACTGCAACGGCGGCTGCGGATCCCTGGGGGCGATCTTCTTTTGGCCTTCCGTCTTTTGTCCTTCCGTCACCGGCACTGGCGGGGGCGCGGCGACTCCTGGCGGCGGCGCGACCGGGCCACGGTCTGCGATTTTGCTTTCGATTCTCGCCGGCGCCCCAATCGGAGTGGACAGGGGAAGTCCCAAGGTGACGCGCGCCGTGGTAGGGCTTTTGAGCGACGGAGCAGCGGCAACCGCCTGCGGCAGTGCCGGGAGTGGGTCTCGGGCAGCCAGTTGCGACTTCTCGACGACAGGTGCTGGCCCGGTGACCCTCGGCAGCGGAGGCGGTACAGGTTCGCGGGCTGCAATCTTACGTTCCATCACCGGTGATGCGGGAATCGCATCGGGAGAGGGAAGCAGCGCGGTGTGTGGCGAGTTCTGCTTTTGCAAGGTTGGCGCCGCCGGCACGACCGGCAGCAGAGACGGAACCAGTTGTGCGGCTGCGATCGTCCGCCTTGCCGTCATCTTGTCGGTCATTGGAGGCGGAGCGACAACCGGCAGTTGGCCCGATACGGTGACTTGGGGCTGGTTGCGGCCTCCGGCCGGCAATGTCGGCATGGGTGGTGTTTGCAGGCTCGAGACCGGCGCCGAAGCCGGAGAACGATTGGTCGCTACGTCGGGCGCGAGTTCGATCTCCGTCAGCACCGAGTAATTGGGATCTGAAATCAAGACCCCCTCCAGGATGACGACTCGCGCCTTAGTAACCGAAGAGGGAGTGCGATACACTCCGTGTTCATCGATGGTGCCGCAGTCGACACCGGAACAGCCCAGCCCGGAAACGTTCCAGCGCACGGCAACCGGATTCCCCTGCGCATCGGTCACCTGGAAATGCTGAGTTTGATTTGCCGCAACGGTCGCTCGATTAGGAGTGATGACAAACTTGCGCGGGATCGCACGCGGCGAACGCTGAACGGTCAAACCGTGAGGAACGGCGGATTCCGAAGCCCACAGTTCGCCCCTTCCACAACCGGCCAAAAGGGCGATTGCTACCGCGATGCGCATGCCATTTTGCATACGGGCGAAGGTTCTCGGAGTCCATCGCGCCGCCAAGGCGAGTGCGCCGCGACCGCATCCTGCGCCAGTCTGGCCAAGCATAACCGCCTCACTTCCGTGCGCAGCCAGAGACTATTGCGAACTGGCGGCAGGACACATTCACTTCGTGGATGCGGCAGGCGCCATCGCGGGGACGCCGCGCTTTTCGTCGGGGGAGCTTGCTAGACACTTTCAGTAAACTACGGATAGACTCGGCCAACAACTCTTCGATTGGATTAGTCAATCCGTCGGAAAATCATTGCCGCGGTTCTTTTTTCACTATACCACAAACCGCCATCGCTGGTCGCTTGCCGGGCGCTTTTTGAGCCGCTATTTTCGGGGCCGAACTCATTCGGCTCGAAGGAAGCGCAAAGGGCTGCAGGATAGTGATAATTCTGTTCTCCGCGCATGTACAAATGGCCAAGCGCGAGCAAGTACGGCCTTGACAAGTCATTGCGGAATACCCGATACTGTCCGCGCTATTCCGTGCTGTTGGTTTTGTGGCTGTTGCGAGTCACTCCCCTATCTAACGCCGGACATTTACGTTAAAAGATGTCCACCCCGATGCGCAGCTTCGACGGGACACGAATATTGTCTACCGAGAAGACGACCGCGGAAGGGTAATGGGCTAAAAAAGAAGAATCGCTTCATACGCTGGGGGAACGCTGTGACAATGGCTCCGACGAACAACGGCTTCTTACTCCTGGACGCTGGACTAAACCTGATCGCCTCCAACGGTCCGGCTCTTCAGATCCTTTGCTTTCCAAGCGGAGCGGATCGCATCAAGCAACCCAAGGTTTTTCTGGCGGATCGCGTGCGCACTGCGCTCATCGAGCATCGGAACCAGGGCGGTCCGGTTTTCGTTCGAGAGTATAAGTCGGGAAAACGCCGCTACATCTGTAGAAACTTTCAAGTCGATTGCAATGGGCAGTATGCCGTTCAGCCCGCTTTCGCCGTGCTCCTGGAGCGGACTGGGGCGAGCAGCCATTCGGCGCTTACCGATATCTCGGAACAGTTCGATCTGACACAGCGAGAGCGGGAAACGGTAGGTTTTTTGCTGCAAGGCTTAACCAGCAAAGAGATCGCAAACCGCATGGGGATCAGTCCGAACACCGTCAAGGCGTTTCTGAGATTGGTCATGGTCAAAATGAAGGTCTCGACGCGATCTGGAATCGCCGGGAAGATCGCAGCCTCCACACGGCCGAACGCCTGAACTTCTGCCGGCAGGCGGTTTAGTCGCGAATTACTAGTTCAATTGCAGAATTTACGGATGGGGTCATTGTCAGGCATTATCCCTAGGCGTGACGCAAACCCCCGATCGAGAACGACGCCAACATCAGCGGTTCCCCCAAGTACTGGAAGCTCACGTGCGCAGCTTGCTCTCGAGTCAGACCACGGGCGCCGTGCCCAAACCCTTCGATGGTCGTATTCATAATTTGAGCGACGGCGGTGTGTGCATTATCAGCTCGGACCCACTGCAGGCTGACACTTTCGTATGCTGCAATTTCGAGGCGCCCGATGTTCCGGTTTTGATTCCCTCTCTGATGCAGGTGCGATGGACGGTCAAGCACGGGCAAAAACCTGCCCGTTATATCAGCGGCCTCAAGTTCGTTGTCTAGCCGTGCGCTTCCACTCCAACCACGAAAAACGCACCGCTGGGCGTTTGGTCTAGCCTATACGATTAGTCCAAATGGGTTACTCTAAAATGGGAGTTGATCGCCATAATCCGGCCAGTATAGTTCCAATAGGTTAGTTGGTTTGTTGGTTTCCTCCCCCCCGCATTCGCCCAGGCGTCCGTATGAAATTCTCAGCCGTTGCCCGAGCTGTTTCTACGCTCTGCGTCCTCACGTGTTGCGGATTGTGGGCGGGTTGCGGGTCCGGTAGCGCTGCGCAGGGACAGGGCGCAACGGCGAAACTTACGCAGATCAACGTTACGCCCGCGAATCAAAGCTTGGCGAAAGGAAAAAGTCTGCAGCTGAGTGCCACCGGAGTCTACGACAACGGGACTACGCAATCGATCAGCACTTTGGTCTCCTGGCAGTCGAGCCAAGCAGGCATTGCCCAGATCGACACCGACGGAGTTGTAATTGCCCTGGCCCAAGGTATCTCGCAGGTGTCGGCCACCTATCAAGGTGTAACCGGCAGCACGGCAGTTACGATCGGACAGCCGGCATTACTCAACATTGCCGTGGGGCCGAACCAGTCTTCATTGCCTCTGGGGGAATCGGAGCAACTGGCAGCGACTGGAGCCTTCTCCGATGGCACGGCTCAGGATCTCACGCAGTCGGTGACGTGGAGTTCCTCGGCATTGCCCATCGCCGCGGTGAACCCGCAAGGAGTTGTAACTGGCATGGGCGCGGGCGTAGCGCAAGTGTCGGCCGCCTATGAAGGAGTTACTGGCAGCACCGCGGTTACCGTCGGACAACCGGCATTGCTGGGGATCACGGTGGCGCCGAATCCATCTTCTTTGCCTCTGGGGGAATCGGAACAACTGACTGCGACGGGCGCCTTTTCTGATGGCACCACTCAGGATCTCACGCAGTCGGCGACGTGGAGTTCAACCGCGGTAGCCATCGCGGTTGTGAACGCACAAGGCGTTGTAACTTCCCTCGGCGAAGGAATCGCGCAGGTGTCGGCTGCCTATCAAGGAATGACCAGCGGGACGGCGCTCACTGTCGGAGCGCCGGCACTGCTCAACATCGCGGTGGGGCCAAACCAATCTTCCTTGCCACTGGGGGAAACGGAGCAACTAACCGCGACTGGAACCTTTTCGAATGGCGCCAACCAGAATCTGACGCAGTCAGCGAAGTGGAGTTCGTCATCGTCGACAATCGCCAACGTGAACGCGCAAGGAGTTGTGACCGGCATGGGTGCGGGCATCGCGCAGCTGTCCGCCGCCTATCAGGGGATAACCGGCAGCACCGCAGTTGCCGTCGGACAACCGGCATTGCTGAGCCTTACCGTGGGACCGAATCCATTTTCCCTGCCGCTCGGGGAAACCGGGCAATTCACCGCCATCGGAAGGTTTTCCGACGGATCGACGCAAAATCTAACGCAATCGGTGACCTGGGGTTCATCGTCGCCGGCAATCGCCAGTGTGAGTCCGGCCGGAACGGCGGTTGCGAATGCAGTCGGAGCGGTCACCGTAAGCGCGGCGTCGGCGGCCGTGACGGGGTCGGCAAGCTTGACCGTGTCTCCCCCGGTGGTGGTGGGTCTGAGCATTGTCCCGGGGAATTTATCCATCGTCATCGAAGGCAGCCGCCCGCTGCAAGCGATGGCCACCATGAGCGATGGAACAACGCAGAATATGACCGCAGCCGTTGCCTGGAGTTCGGCCGAGCCCGACGTCGCGAGCGTGAATAACGGTGGAATGGTGATTGCGGAGCAAGTCGGATCGACGACCATTGTCGCCCAGACGAGCGGATTCTCGGCGGCGGCGGGCGTCACCGTTACGCCATTGATGACGGTCAATTATTTTAACCGCGCCAGCGCTGTACAAACAGGCGTCGATGGCTCGCTTCAGCTCACCAACCCGGGGGTAACGCCCGGTGACCTTTGCGCGATGGTCTATGTGCTCGATCAGACCCAGGTATTGAGCGAGTGTTGTGGATGTTCGATCTCGGACGGCGGGCTGAGGAGTTTGTCTCTGCTCAATGATCTGACAGCCAATCCTCTGACTGGCAAACAACCTCAAGTCGGGGTCATCATGGTCGTGCCCTCCAATCCCGGACAGAATGGGCAATGCGATGCTGGAGCGTCGAATCCGAACGGCGTGGTCCTCGGGTGGCAGAGCAACCCTGTAGCGGTTTCGGGCGGTACTTCCCAGATCACGGAAACAAGTTCTTCCCTGGTTGCGCTCAATAGCGTGGAAGCGGCCGTGCTCGTCAGCGAGTGCAGCATGGTCGAGCAGTTGGGGAGCGGCAACGGCATTTGCTCCTGCGGAAAAGGCGACTAGAAATCACCTCCGACTCGAAATCACCGTCATCGACAGTTTGCCGCACAACCACGACAACCGGTCAGCGTGACGGCGACTAGAGTCGAGAACCATGAGATTTCGCGCCTCCGGCTCCCGGAAAATTCACAGCGAGTCCTGTGTGTGAACGGTGCCTGCAAGTGCTGTGGCTGCGATGGAGAGGCAGAAAACTATCGCGGCTCGCGGAACGCCAGATAACTACCCAGTCTAGTCATGACTGCGTCGGTCGGGGTGCGCTGACGGCGGGGGAAGCAGGCCATCCGGTGCCCGATCCGGAGGACGGCGAACTGCGGCAACGGCGTGCCTTGACCCGAGGCGGGTGGGCTACGTCGTACAATCGGTGCTGTCCGAGGTATGCCGACCGAATCCCGCAGACGCGATGCTTCTCCTCCCGTATTCCAGTATGTGTGCCTGGCGATTCTGTTTACCGGCGCGATGCTGTTTCAGGTTCGCTATGCCCAAGACATCTGGGGTGCAGAAAAGGTAGACGTTCCGTTTGTCATGCCCGCTTCGGCCAGTGCAACGCTTGAGATCGTGCGACCGGAGGCTGAGAAACTGGGTCTGCACCCCGGCGACACGCTGCTCGCGGTCAACGGGCAAAACTATGCCGGCACTGCGATCTTGGCGGAGGCCTATGCTCGAGCTCGCCCCGGCGGTCGGCTCGAACTCCGGGTGAACTCAGCGTCCGGAGAACATTCCGTGGTTCTCCCCATCACGGCGGGAACGGCTCCGCTGAGCCAGGTGATATTCGACCTGCTCCTGAATATCGTGGCGCCGATCGGATGCGTCCTGCTCGGATCCTGGGTGGTGTTGGTACGGCCACGGGACCGGTTGGCGTGGATTCTGCTCGGACTGATGTTCTGTTTTTCGCAGCTGTTCAGCGCCTTCAAGATTGAGGGCTGGGGCCCGGGTTATCGTGACCTGGCCATGGCTTACCGGGTGACTCTGGCCGCTGGATGGGCTGGATTTATGTTCCTGTTCGGCTTCTTCTTCCCGGAACCGTTCCCCTTCTACACGCGGATGCCCGCGTGGCGGAAGTGGATCCCGGTGCTGGTACTCGCTCCGCTTCTTTGCCAGGTCCTGTATTGGGTTGTGCTGGCGGTTACGCAGATGACAGACTACGCGCGCGCTCGCGACATGGAGCAAACGTTCCGTGGGTTGCGTGCTCCACTGCAAACTTACCTTTATTGCGTGGTTGGCGTTGGATTTTTCGCTTCGATCTTCCTGAAATCGTCGATGGCGATCTCGCGCGATGCCAAGCGCCGACTTCTCCTGCTTTACTGGGGGGCGACCATTGCCTTGGCGCCGCTGTTGCTGCTTACGCTGTTCTCGCAGTACCGCGGGAAATCCATGTACGAATTATTACCCGACTGGCTGATCGCGATCGTGCTGATCATGACCATGATCTTTCCGCTGACTCTCGCGTATGTGATCGTGGTGCAGCGCGCGATCGATGTGCGGGTGGCGGCGCGGCAGGGACTGCAATACGGGCTGGCGAAAAACGGCATTCTTGTTCTGCGGCTCGTGGCAGCGCTGGTGGTCCTTTTCACCGCCTGGCGGTTGTTCACCGAGAGCCAGGAAAGGCCGACCAAAATAATCGTTGCTGCGCTTGGAGTACTTGCCATCTTTACCATTCGTCGCGTCGCCGATCGATTGCGCGTCTGGACCGACCGCAGATTTTTCCGCGAAGCCTACAACGCCGAACAAGTGCTCAGCGAGTTGAGCGACCAGGTGCGTAGCATGGTCGAGATCTTGCCGCTGATCAAGACCGTGGCCGCACGAATCTCGGAAACGCTTCACGTTCCGCGGGTAGCGGTCCTGCTGAGCGGCGACGGCTGGTTTCGTCCGGCGTACGCATTGGGATACAGCTCGGTACCCGACGTGGGTTTTCCGGCAAACAACGGTGCTCTGAAGGTTCTCCAGCAACAGAGAGAACCGGCGCGCGTGTATCTCGACGATCCCAAGTCCTGGCTGTATCGGGAGCCAGCAGTGAGCGAGGAAGATCGCCTGAGGCTATCGAAACTGCAGAGCGAGCTATTATTGCCCCTGAGCACGCGGGACAAGCTGCTCGGTTTCATCAGTCTGGGATCGAAGTTGTCGGACGAACCCTACTCGGGAACCGACGTCCGTTTGCTGAAGTCGGTGGCGGCACAAGCCGGGCTGGCGCTGGAGAATGCACGGCTGGTGTCGGCGATTGCGGATGAAGTTGCGCACCGCGAACGGCTGAACCGCGAACTGGAAATCGCACGCGAGGTGCAAGAGCGACTGTTTCCACAGACGTTGCCGCCGATCGAGGGCATTAAATATTCCGGCGCCTGCCGTCCGGCATTGGGAGTCGGCGGCGACTATTACGACTTTCTCGCCCTGCCAGAAGGACGCCTGGGAATCGCCATCGGAGATGTTTCCGGCAAAGGCATTGCTGCGGCGTTGATGATGGCAAGTCTGCAGGCATCACTACGAGGAGAGGCGACCCGGGCGGCGGGGAATCTGGCAGCCCTCGTCGGCCATGTCAACCACCTGCTGTACGAGGCTTCGGCGAATAATCGCTACGCGACGTTCTTCTACGCCCAGTACGATCCCGGGACCTGTCGATTGACCTACGTGAATGCCGGGCACAATCCGCCGATGTTGTTTCATCGCCACGAGCAGCAGTGGCAGATCCAGCGTCTTGAAGGTGGCGGCACGGTGGTGGGTTTGCTCGAGACCTTTCCCTATGAGCAGTCTGACGTGATCATCGCGCCGGGTGACATATTGCTGATGTTCACCGACGGCATCAGCGAAGCCCTGAACGCGGCCGACGAGGAATGGGGAGAAGCGCGGCTGATCGAAACCGTGAAGCAGTGCGGCGGCTTGGAGCCCGCACAGATCATTGCCGGGGTCATGCAGGCGGCCGACGGATTCGTCGCCGGCGAGAAGCAGCATGACGATATGACGCTGGTGGTACTGTGCGCCAGACCCTAGCGGGCACGACTCGGCGAGTTTTCTTCACATTCAAACCCGTCTGCACTTTCGGCTTTACGATGCCCATTGAATCACCGTGTAGGAGCGCGCCGGCAATTCCAGTCGCGTGCGTTCCCCGCTGGTTACGGGTTTGTCCGCCGGCTGCGGGGCGACCCGCAGCGGGGCTTCAAAGGTGTTGACGGCCTTCAAATCCCCACCCGTGAGTACGGTCGAACCGAGCAGTCGGTTCGGCGCCCGATCCTGCCAATGAATCTCGACCGTCTGCGACTTGTTCAGATCGCGATTCAGGACGAACATCGAGATTCCGCCCGTCTCCGGATGCAAAGTTGCGGCCACGTCGAGATAGGGAACCCGGCCCACTCCGGAAACCTCATAGGTGGGTGACTCGACCAGCAGGTTGAGCACGTTGCCGTGGGCGAATTCGAGCGCCCAGCGGTACGGATAATAGATGGTCTGGCGCAGCAAACCGCTCGCGTTGGTCACCAGCGGAGCAATCACGTTCACCAGTTGCGCGAGACAGGCTATCTTGATCCGGTCCGCGTTGCGCATCAGTGTGTTCAGAATGCCACCGACCAGCAGCGCATCTTCCAGGGTATAGACTTCCTCGAGTAGATGCGGCGCTTCATGCTCGTGTCCGTTGACTGCGTCGCCGCTGCGTTCGCGGTACCATACGTTCCACTCGTCAAAGGAGAGCCACAATTTCTTCTGGGAGCGTTTGTGGCCGCGCACCAGATCGCAAACCGCGAGCGTCTCCGCAATTTGCTGTTCCATGCTGAGGTTCATGGCCAAGAATTTGCCGCTGTCCCGGCCCGTTTCTTCCTGGGTATTGCCGAGATAGCGATGCAACGACAAGGCATCGACATCGTCGTAGCATTGCTCCAATACCTCGCGATCCCATTCCAGGTAGGTCGGCATGCCGGGGCCGCTTGAGCCGCAGGCGATCAGTTGGAGAGACGAATCGACGGCATGCATCTGGCGGGCCGCATCCTGTGCCTTGAGGCCGTATTCGCTGGCGGTCATGTGCCCGATCTGCCAGGGACCATCCATCTCATTGCCCAGGCACCAGTGTTCGACCCGGTAGGGCTGTTCAATGCCATGACTGCGACGGAGTTCGCTCCACTTCGTGCCTTTTTCGACATTGCAGTATTCGACCAGGGCGGCGGCGCTTTCCGCGCTGCCCGTTCCGAGGTTGAGACCCATCAGGGGCTTCGACCCCGCGATCTTCGACCAGGCCATGAATTCGTTCGTTCCAAACTGATTGCTGTCGATCGTATTCCACGCCTTGTCGAGGACCCGCGGACGATCCTTTCTCGGCCCGACACCGTCCAGCCAGTGGTAACCGGAAACGAAATTGCCACCGGGATAGCGGATGATGGGAACACCCAGCTGACGCACCTCGTCGAGCACATCCTTGCGGAAGCCGGCGCTGTCGGAAAGGCTCGAGGCGGGATCGTAAATGCCCTCATAGATGGCACGACCGAGATGTTCCAGAAATGATCCAAACAAGTTGCGATCAAGGGCGGCCGTGGTGCGGCGGGAATCGACATAAAAATGAGCGATGTCACCCGCGGTTGCCGGAGCCTGAGCAAGCGCGAAGGGGCCAAGCAGGGAATCCATCGAGCATGCCATTGCCGCAGTGGCGGACTGTTTGAGGAACCGTCTTCGTTGCCCGGAAAACATGGTGAAGTCTCCTAACAGATAGCGACGCGACGAGTCGCTTGTTTGCGCCGGGTGAACACTACCGGGTGGAGAAACGGTAGATGGTGACCGTGTGATAGCGCTCTGCGGGCTTCAGTTCCGTCGTCGGGAAATCCGGATGATTCGGAGAGTCCGGGAAATGCTGCGTCTCGAGACACAAGGCCGCGCGCAGCTGGTCCGGCTTTCCCTGTTTGCCGCGGATCGACCCGTCCAGGAAATTTCCGCTATAGAACTGGATCCCCGGCTGATCGGTCAGCACCTTCAGCACGCGCCCGCTGCTCGGATCGTAGACTTCGGCGGCTTCCGCCAATTTCCGGCCGCCGCTGTCGAGCACCCAGTTATGGTCATAACCCCGGCCGAGATGGAGCTGGGGATCGTCGGCATTGATCCGCGAGCCCACCGCCGTCGACTTGCGAAAATCGAAAGGCGTGGAATCCACCGCTTTCAATTCACCGGTCGGAATCAGCCCCGCATCCACGGGCGTGAAGCGGGAGGCATGCAGTGTGAGTTCGTGCTGCAAAATGTCGCCCTGCCCGGCAAGATTGAAATACGAGTGATTGGTCAAATTCACCACCGTGGGCTTGTCGGTGGTCGCAGAATACTCGATCCGCAGATCGCCCTTCACCAAGGTGTAGCGAGCCTGAGCCGTCAGGCTGCCGGGAAATCCCGCCTCCCCGTCTCGACTGAGATAGCTGAGCTCGACTCCGTTGGCGACCGGCTTCGCTTTCCACACCACGTTATTGAATCCATGGGGCCCCCCGTGCAGGGTGTTCTCGCCATTGTTGAGTGGCAGGGAGTACTTTTGCCCGTCCAAGGTGAAGCTGCCGTGCGCGATTCGATTGGCGTAACGGCCAATCAGTGCGCCGAAGAACGCGTCTGAGGGGCCATTAAAGTTCGCCACATAGCCCTCGAGGGTATCGAATCCGAGCACCACATCGGCCGGCTTGCCATTGCGGTCGGGGGCCTGCAGCGAAACCACGATCCCGCCGTAGGTCGCGATTCGCGCTTCGAACGCGCCGTCGCTGAGGGTATAGATTTCCACCGGAGTACCGTCCGGCAGCTTGCCAAAGGGCTGACTTGTCACTTTTGTCTTGGCCTCCGCGACCATGCTAACCGCTACCAATACGAATGCGGCGATGGCCATGTGGTTGAGGGTTTTCCGAACTCTCATCGCTGTTCCTCGCTCCTGTACTACTCGACGGACGGATGGATGGCAGTGCTGGCCACCTCGATCAACGTGGGCAAGACGTCGCCCAGGCCATCCGCACCTTGGGTTCCCAAAGCGAAATACAACTTGCCGTACAAGGGATAGAGGAGATCGTAACTGCGACGCGTCGCGCTGTCCGGGGCAAATGTCCGGTGTTCCGGGCAGATCGCGTCCTGCGCTTCCTCGATGGTCTTGAAAGTTCCCGCCGCCAGAAAAGCGAAAATGGCCGACCCTAGACTGACTACGCTCTTGCTCGGAACCAGTACTGGGCGACCCAGCACGTTGGCATAAACCTGGTTCAGGACGTCGTTTTTCTGCGGAATGCCGCCAGCGTTGATCACCCGACGGATGGCAACGCCATGCGCGGCCATGCGATCGAGGATCACGCGGGTATGGAATGCGGTCCCTTCGATGGCGGCAAACAATTCATCCTGAGCCGTGCTCTGCAGATTCCAGCCCAAGGTCACGCCGCGCAGGTTGGGATTGACCAGCACCGTACGGTCGCCGTTGTCCCAGGTCATGCGCAGCAGACCGGTTTGACCGGCGCGATAGTTCTCCAGGCCGGCATTGAGCGTGGCCACGTCCGTAGCCGCGCGCGTGGCAATCGCGCTGAATATATCCCCTACGGCCGAGAGCCCGGCTTCGATTCCGGTGCGCTGGGGATGCACGCTGCCCTCGACCACGCCGCAAACACCGGGCACGAGGTTGACCGAGGGAGTGATTCCGATGATGCAGGTGGAAGTGCCGACCACGTTCACCATGTCATCGGTGCGGCAACCGGCCCCAATTGCATCCCAATGCGCGTCGAAGGCTCCTACCGGAATGGGAATGCCCGCCTTGAGGCCGAGCTTTTCCGCCCAGAATGGCGACAGGGTGCCGGCGATTTGATCGGAACTAGTGTAGTCACCATCCAGTTTGTCGCGGATGCCTGCCAGGAGGGGATCGACTTTTATCAGAAAACTCTCCGGCGGAAGACCCCCGAGTTTCCGATTCCACAGCCATTTGTGGCCCATGGCGCAAACGCTTCGCTTCGCCTTTCTCGCATCGGTGATGCCACTGAGCGTCGCCGCCACCATGTCGCAGTGCTCGAAGGCGGAGACCAACTCCCGGCGTTTGTCGGGATTGTGACGGAGCCAGTGCAGCAGTTTGGAAAATCCCCACTCCGAGGAGTAGACCCCGCCGCACCATTGAATCGCTTCAAGCCCTTCCCGCCGGGCCGCTTCCGTGATCTCCGCCGCCTCACCTTTGGCGCGGTGATCGCACCACAGGTAATACTCGCCCAGCGGTTGCATGTTTTCGCCCACCGGAACGACCGACGAGCCGGTGGTGTCGAGCGCAATCGCTGCCACCTCGCTGCCCGAAAGGTGTGCGTTGTCGAGCGCTTGGTGAGTTGCCAACCCGAGCGCGCGCATGTGATCTGCATGCGACTGCGTCGCATATTCCGGATCTTCGCGCTTGCGGTGGAGCGGGTATTCCTGGACGGCGGAGGTGAGCAAGCCGCGCTCGCTGTCGACCAGAGAGACGCGCACGCTGAGCGTTCCGAAATCAACTCCCGCCACGATTGCCATCAGCAGGCTCCGTTCTCTCGCCCATGCCAGTGCAGATCCCAGCCCAGGTAGCGAGTCATGGCTTCGTGCACCGCCGAGGCAGAAATCGACGCATGGGGAGAAAGATTGGCGGCCACGTGATGCTCGAAGCCGTTCTGGCAGATGTAACGCAACAGCTTTTGCAGGTGGGCGATCTCGACCACACCCGCGCCGCCGAAGGTGTTGAGTGGATCGTCGGTGAATCGTCCTTCTCCGACGTAACCCCGCATTCTGCCGGCTGTGTCGTCGGTCGAGAAGCGGGCAAAACTCATTTTTTCCGGCTTGATCAAACCGACGCAGGTACCGAAGGTGTTTTGCTTGCCCACCGTGCCGGCAATGATCTCCTGGAAATCCATTTTTACCGAACGGAAGAAATGTTTGGGCAAATTGGAACAATGGAAACAAACCGCCTTGTTCGGGTCCGATCCGTAATTATTGTTCCAGTCGAGCAGAGCCGAGGGGACGCCGGAAGCAAGCTGCAGGGCGTGCATTCCGAGCACGCCGCAGATGTCCACTTCGCAGGCGCTGGAGAGCAGTTCATTGCTCATCATGCTCATGATGGTGCAGGGTACGACGCCCAGATTTTCCTCAATCGAGGTCCAGCACTGCACGGCGCTGATCGAAACCTCGGTCGCCGCCATCCACTGGTCGACCACCGCTCCGAGCTTGGCCATTTTCATTAAAGCCGGCTCGGGCACCTCGCTCGCATCCACATATTGGCGGATGGCGCTCAGCTTGGCCTGTGCATGGTCATCGCTATCTGGCATGCGCGCAATTCGGCCGAGCACTTCGGAAAGATCGAGCGTCTCAATCGAGATGCCCTGGGATTCCAGAATCTTCTCGCTGTAGCGCACGGTGTTGAAGGCGGCGGGACGTGCGCCGATCGCTCCGACGCGCAGGTTAGAAAACCCCTTGACCACGCGACAGACTGCCGAAAACCAGACCAGGTCCTGGGCAAACTCCGGCGAGTCGGGACTTTCCGTATGCAGGGTCGTGATCGAATAGGGGATGCCATATTGCCGCAGGTTGTTGCAAGCCGACATCTTTCCGCAGAAGCTATCGCGCCGGAAAGCAATCGTCATTTTGGTGGGATCGTCCGGTGTTGCCTGAACCAACACAGGCACGCGGAGATCGGCCAGACGCAACGCGTCGGCAATTGCCCTCTCCTCGCCGAAGTTTGGCAGGGTGACGAGGATTCCGTCGATACGGTCGCGATGACGCTTGAACAATTCCGCGCAACGGCGCGATTCTTCCCGGGTCTCGACCGCTCCGTACTTACTCTGTTCAGGCGAAAGGGCGACGGCTTCGATGTCCGCGGCCCCGAGAACGCGCAGAATTTCTTCCCGTCCGCTTTTCGCTAAATGGTCGGGAAAAAATCCCCGGTTACCAACGATGACTCCGAACACCATTTTTCTGGAATGAACTGGCATAACACTCCTTGCCGCCCCTCAGGCTTTCGGTTTGGGCGCGAAGCGGACACAATAGATAAGGCCGAATACCAGCAAGGCCGCGCCCCACCACACATTGGCATGAAGCTGGAATAGCACCACGCCCGGGTTCGCGGGAGGGTCAAGCAGCTGGTAGATTCCCGCCCCCAGAATCAGCACCCCGTTGACCGCCAGCGAAATGCCAATAAAGAACCAGATCGAAACCATGCTGTCTGCCTCCTGCCGATCCCCCCAATGGCGATCGCATCTCGTCGTCGAGCAAAAATATCGCCTACCAAAAAATAAGGTTGAGCACGACAAAAATGACCAGCACCACTGCCGCCCAGAAAACAGGCTTCTCAAGCAGGGGCACGTCTCCAATCGCGGGAACCTCGGTCAAGCCGTACACCAACCCGGTCAATTGCCGCTCGGTCATGGGCTTGGTAGCCAGGCTGACCACCACCGTTACCACCACGCACAGCAAGAAAGACCACAGCGCCTGATACATATCCTGAGCCAGGCCCTTGGCATTCGGCGAGAGGGCGACGTAGCGCAGCGCCCGAGGATCGACCTTGACCCAGGTCCACATGCTGATCGAACACAGCGTCCCGCTCAGCAATCCCCAGAATCCGCCCGGCCCGGTGGCTCGCTTCCAGAGCATCCCGAGCACCACGGTACCGAACAGGGGAGCGATGAAGAAGCTGAACAAGGCCTGCACGTAATCCATGATGCTGGCAAACTGCATGACCAGATAGGCGGTGCCGACGCTGATCAGTACCCCGATCACCGTCGTCCACCGTCCCATATTGACGTAATGATGGTCGGTCCCCTGGCTATTGAAAAAGGGACGGTAGAGGTCGTAGGTCCAGACCGTGGTGAAGGCACTGACATTGCCCGCCATCCCCGACATGAAGCCGGCGATCAGTGCCGTCACTCCCAGGCCGAGCAGCCCGGGGCCGCAGTAACGCGCCAGCATCAGGGGAAGAACATCGTTATAACTGTGCCCACCGGTGGCGGCCGCCACCGATTCCGGAACCAGTTTCATCGGCAATACGGCCAGCCCCAGCAGTCCGGGCAGGATCACGATGATGGGCACAAACATCTTGAAGCCCGCTCCGATGATCGGCGCCATCTCCGCGCTGCGCATATCTTTGGCCGCCAGAATGCGCTGCACCACCAGGAAATCGGTGGTCCAGTAGCCCATCGAGATAACGGCCCCCAGACCAAACACAATCCCTGTCCAATGGATGCCCATGGGGTTGGTGGTGAACGATCCCAGACCCGACCAGAGGTGGACATATTGTGCCGAGGCCCGCTCGGCAATGCGCAGTTTCAGCTGCGACCAGCCGCCCGCCTCGTAGAGTCCAAGAATCGGAATCAGCAGGGCGCCCGCCCAGATCAGGAAGAACTGCAGCACTTCGTTGAAAATCGCCGAGCGCAGCCCGCCGAGCGTCACATAGACGGCCACGGTCAGCGACGAGACCCAGATGCTGAAGTTGATATCCCAGCCGAGCACAATCTGCATCACCTTGGCCATGGCGAACATGTTGACCCCGCTCATGAGCACCGTCATCAAGGCGAACGAGACCGCCGACAGGGCCCGGCTCGACTCTCCAAAACGCAGTTTCAAATATCCCGGCACCGAGTGCGTCTTCGAGATGTAGTAGAACGGCATCATCACCAGCGCCAGGAACAGCATCGCCGGAATCGCCCCGATCCAGTACCAGTGCGTGGCCAGAATGCCATATTGATAGGCCGATCCCGCCCAGCCCATCAATTCCAGTGCCCCCAGATTGGCCGAGAGAAAGCTCAATCCGGCCACCCACGCCGTCATTTCCCGTCCCGCCATGAAAAAATCTTCGCCCGTGTTCGCCCGGCCCTTTAAATACCAGCCGATCGACAGCACCAGCGCAAAATAAAAAACCACGATCACGATATCGATGGGAGATAGACGTACCAACTGGGTCGGCACGGCAGTCGCTAGCAGTGGCGTCATGGCCTGTCCTTAATCTTGCTCAATGCCTGGCTTTACCCTGTTCCTGGGCCTGCCCATAATACGCATTCTTGCCGTGTTTTCTGAGGTAGTGCTTGTCGCGCAGTGCACGGCCCGCTGGCTGCGCGTGGGAGTTGATGCCGAGCGTGAAGTAGGCCATCCGCGCAATTGATTCGAGAATCGCGGCATGGTGAGCCGCCATGCGGACGTCTTGGCCCCAGGCGAACGGACCATGGTTGGCCACCAGGATGCCAGGTGTCGCCATGGGGTCGGTGGATTGCAGGCTGCGAACGATGACGTGGCCGGTATTTTCTTCATAATCCTCGGCAATCTCGGAGTCTGCCATTTCCGCGGTTACCGGTACTTCGCCATGAAAGTAGTCGGCGTGGGTGGTTCCAAAGCAGGGAATGGGCTGGCGAGCTTGCGCCCAGGCAGTGGCATACTCGGAATGCGTGTGGGCAACGCCGCCGATTTCGCGAAACCGGTCATAGAGTACGAGATGGGTGGGGAGGTCGGAGGAAGGCCGCAAATGACCTTCCACGGTTTTGCCCTGCAGGTCGGTGACCACCAGATGCTCCGGCCGCATGTCGCTGTAGGGAACGCCGCTCGGTTTGATCACCACCAGTCCCTCTTTCCGCGAAATCGCGCTGGCATTGCCAAAGGTGAATCGCACCAGACCCTGCCGCACCAATTCCAGGTTGGCCTCGAGCACTTGTTCGCGTAAACGTTCGAGCATGGCTCCGATGTTACACTCCTCAAAAGGGAAATAAGTAATCGTTTACTCAAACTAGCGCAATCTAGACCATCACGGGGCTGGTTGTCAATGATCTTTCACAACCTCAACTTTTCTCCACCCAGAACGGGCTCGGCCGGTTCTCGAGACCCGGCAACCTACTTGCGCAGCTTCGCCCCGGGTCGGCCAATCCCGACCATTTCGGTGGAACGGCGGAGCACCAGACTGGTGCTGAGGTGGTATTCGCTGCGCTCGGTCGCGGGCGATTCGCGCTGCACCTCGTTCAACAGAGCGTGAAATGCGATTTTCGCCAGCTCCGTCTGTGACATCTGCACCGTGGTCAAGGGCGGAATGGTAAACTCCGCCAGTCGGATGTCGTCGAACCCGATTACCGAAAGGTCGTCCGGGATCTTGATGTCCTGATCGTAGGCCTCGCGCATCACTCCAATCGCGGTCATATCGTTCGAGCACAGAACCGCGGTCGGCCGGCTGCTGAACTTGTTGAATTCCATCAAGGCTCGCATTCCGCCATCCATGCGATGGTTCCCTTCCACCATAAACTCGGCAGAGAGGCCGATTTCTTTCATTGATGTCTCGAAGGCGGATTTTCGCGAGATCGCCGATTTCAGGTTGGGTGGACCGGAAATAAACGCAATATGCTTGTGCCGGAGCGCCGCCAGATGCTGCACTGCCTGGCGAATTCCGTTCAGGTAGTTGATTCGTATGTTGACGATTCCGGGCGCGTTCGGCCCCACATCGACGAACACCAATGGAACCTTACGGAAACGGAGATGATTGAGCAGGGCGTCTTCCATGCCAAAGGTCAGAATGGCCACGCCGTCGACCCGGCGTTCAATCATGCGTCGGACCGAAGACTCCATCCGTTTGGGATCGTGGACGGTGGAGGTCAGCAGAATTTCGTAGTTGTTCTCGACTGCCAGATTCTCGAAGGTCTGCACGATCTCGGGAAAAAACGGGTTGGTGATTTCGGAAACGATCAGGCCAAAAATGCGGCTTCGCCCCGATACCAGAGCCCGCGCCTGGGTATTCGGGAAGTAGCCAAGTTCATCGATGATTTTCCACACCCGCTTGGCAAGTTGGGGATCAACGGTAGGTACTCGATTGATGGCACGGGATACGGTAGCCGTGGAAACCTTCGCGCGGCGCGCGATTTCACGAATATCCATGCGCTGGTCGGCCAAAAGTGAACTGTAGTCTACCATAGCCGCGACCGGCAGCGAGGCCAGCTAGCAAACGTTTCCCCGGATACAGCCCGAACCGGATGCGGTTGAAACCTGAGCCGGCCTGAACCGGTGGTGCTGCCTTAAACCGGTTAGGAGGTTACGCCGGCGCACCTCGACCGCGGGCGTTCCCGTGTCGATATCGAAGGCCAGAGAAAACGTTTACGCGGAATACTTTAATATGGCACCGCAATGGCCCTTCAGCGCTTCAGCAAAATGCCAGTCTCGCGCCGCAGCCCTGGCAGAAATCCGCCGCTCAGACGCTCGTCGGGGTTGAAGGTAAACGTTGTCTGTCTGGCTCAAAGCATGGGGGAATCGCCCAGGGGCCTGGAACTTCATGGGGCCGGGGGAATCTTGATCGGTTTCCCGCAAGCGGGACCCTGCAATCGATCGGGTTCGATTCCGCGCAGCCATCGCCGAGGACCATCGCCAGCCAGGCTCGGAAGCGGATGGCGATCAATGGGAGGAGATTTCGGCGTCTCCGATTCGACCATGATATGCTTCCGCGCGAGTGCCCAAATCGATCAGACTCTGGTCTCGGCCCGGTTGGATTACTGCACACTTGTATGTTGTCTTGCTCGCCTGTTTGCCGGCGGCAGCGGGCGACGCTGCGCTCGCTCCCACCCCTCCCATGGGCTGGAATAGTTGGGATTCCTATGGCCGGACCATCACCGAGGCGCAATTCAAGGCGAACGCCCGCTGGATGGCAAGGCACCTCAAGCGTTTCGGGTGGCGATACGTTGTAATTGACGAGGGCTGGTACGTCTTGAACCCGGAGAGTCAGCCCCCGGAATACAAATTCACGCTCAGCGCGAATGGCCGGTTCGTCCCCTCTACGGGCCGCTTTCCTTCGGCGGCAAATGACGCCGGCTTCAGGCCACTGGCCGATTACACGCACTCTCTCGGCCTCGGATTCGGTATTCACATCCTCCGTGGAATTCCGCGCCAGGCAGTCGCCGGGAATCTGCCGATTGCTGGTTCTTCTTATCACGCCCGGGAGGCCGCGGACCCGTCCGATGCCTGTCCGTGGTACGCCTACAACTATGGCGTCAAGCCGAACGACGCGGGTCAGGCATATTATGACTCGATCATGCAGCTCTACGCAGGCTGGGGTGTGGACTTCATCAAGGTTGACTGTATCGCCGACCATCCCTACAAGCGGGAGGAGATTCGCATGCTCGCAAACGCCATCAATAAGACCGGCCGGCCGATGGTTCTCAGCCTTTCGCCCGGGCCGACCGCGCTCGAAAATGCGGATGAGGTGTCCAGGTACGCCGAGATGTGGCGCATTTGTGACGATTTCTGGGATCACTGGGGATCCTGGAAAAAACACGAGTGGTCGCAAGGTCTTCATCAGCAGTTCGCGACCACGGCCCGGTGGGCCGGACGCGAATCGCCCGGCAGCTGGCCCGATGCCGACATGCTGCCCCTGGGACATTTGGGCCCCCATCCGGGCGACGGTGAGTTGCGGCAAACCAGGTTCACCCACGATGAGCAAAGAACCCTGATGACACTCTGGGCCATGTTTCGCTCGCCGCTGATCATGGGCGGAGACCTGCCTACCTCCGACGCATGGACCAAGTCATTATTGACCAATCCGGAAGTGATCGCGGTCGATCAGCATTCGCGGGATAATCATCCGCTGATCGCCACCGACACGATTGTTATCTGGCTGGCGCGGCCCGAACAGGCGGCGGGGGACTACTATTTGGCGGTGTTTAATCTCGGCGAGAGCGAACCAACCGTCCACTACGACTGGAAGGATCTGGGGCTAACCGAAGCCAGTTACCGGCGGCGCGATCTTTGGAAACGAAACAATGACGGGTCTGCGGACTCGCTGACAGTGCGGTTTCGACCGCATGCGTCGGAGATGTATCGACTCACCGTCAAACGCTAGCGGCATGCCGGAGCGGGCCGCTTTGATGGCAGCCCTAACGACTCGCCTCGAGATCTCGAAGGGATAGGATTGCCGAGCATGTTGAAACTGGACCATTCTGCAATGCTGGCGGTGGCCTTGGAGGAAGCTCGCCGGGGCCTGGCCGAAGGCGGCATCCCGATCGGCGCTGCCATCTTTGATGCCACGGGGAAGCTCGTCGGTTCTGGTCATAACCGTCGAGTGCAGAACAATGACCCTGCGCTGCATGGCGAGACCGATGCCTTCCGCAATGCCGGACGGCAACGCAGCTATCGCGGCCTCACCATGGTTACGACGCTCGCGCCTTGCTGGTATTGCAGTGGCCTGGTCCGACAGTTCGGCTTTGGTTCGCTGGTGGTTGGAGAGAGCCGCAATTTCCAGGGGGGGATGGAGTGGCTGCGCTCACTGGGGATACCGGTTTTTGACCTCGATTCTTCCGAGTGTGCCTTGTTGTTGAGCGAATATATCGGGAAAAACTCCGAAGTGTGGAACGAGGACATCGGAAACGATTGACCACTAGTGTCGCGCGAACTGCAGAGTGTAGGCCGTTTGCGGATCGAAGGGCTTGGCAATCATTTTCAGATCGGCGAGCTGCCGGTACATGGTGGTCCACCGCTCCGGACTCATTTCCCCGAGGCCAACCCCGCTTCCATCGTCGCCGGTGACGAAGTGCCCATCCCGCAAGGCCTGCCAGGTAAACTGCATCCACTCCGGGTTGAGCGCGGGATTCAGTTTCGCAATCACGGTGTGGGCAGCGACGGGATCGTTCAGATATTCGCGCCACCCTCGGACTGAGGCATGTACAAACCTGGCGACAGTATCCGGATGCTGCTTGAGAAAGTCCTGGGTTGTGAACACGACGCGGTAGGGGCTGTAGCCAGCGTCACTGGTGAGCAGGATGCGCGTCTCGATGCCGGCGCGGCGCGCAAAGAACGGCTCCGATGTGGCAAAGGCCTGCTGGATGTACTGCGGGTCGGCAACAAAGTTGGCGACGCTGAACGTGGCAGGAATCTCACGGACCCGACTCAACCGGTAGCGCCTGACGAGGTATTCGAACCAGGTCGATCCCGACTTGACCGCGACGGTGCGTCCATCCAGGTCTGCGAAGGACTGAACCGGTGAGTCCTTCCTCACCATGATCCCCTGCGGGTCGCGCTGCATGGTGGCGGCCACGGCGATCAGCGGCTGGCCGTCGGCGATGGCTTCGAGGACAAGGTCGGAGGATCCCATGCCGAATTGCGCGGTTCCCGCCGCCACCTGTTGTGCTGCCACCACGTAGGGCCCGCCGGGCCGAATGCTGACCTCCAGTCCCTCTTCCCGGTAGTACCCCTTCACCAGCGCGGTGTAAAAACCGCCGTGTTCGGGTTGCGGGTACCAGTCCGCTTGCAGCGTGATTCTGGTCAGTCCAGTTCCTCGAACGGTTGGTGCTGGCTGACGGTTGCAGCCTTCCAGACCCGTGGTTAGCAGAATCAGACAGGCGCACAGGCAACGGGAGAGCGATGGGCGGGTCGATCGCGCGTCTTTAAACATAGGTCCCCGACGGAGTGGTCCTGGAAGGATGACTTTGACGGCAGCCTAGCACCCGGCGCGCGATCACGGCCAATAGGAATTAATCATCGGTCGCAACTGATTTTCCGATTGTTGTTCGTTTAGACGGTCGTGCTAGATTGCGCCATGCGGGTTTTGGCGGGGAGAAGGCGGGGTGCCACATCCTTGAATTTGCGGCTGGATGAGCAGCGTATGCGCGAGCTCTTCCGGTTTACTGCGCGCACGCTGGAGACTAAATCGCCGGTGCCGTTCGGGGCCTTGATTGTGAATACCCGGACCGGCGACCGGCTCATGCGGGCGACCAACGCCGTGCGGCGTGAAAACGATCCCAGTTCGCATGCGGAATTGCGAACCGTGCGGCGCGCGTGCAAGAAGCTGAAGCGCGTAACTTTGGCCGGATTCACCATGTACTCCACGTGCGAACCGTGTCCCATGTGCATGGCCAATGCTTTGTGGGCCAGGCTCGACCGCCTGGTTTACGGGGCTACCATCGCGGACGCCAGTCGCCACTGCATGCAAATTCAGATTCCGGCAAAGAAACTGACCGAGCGCGCAGATGCGGGCATGAAGACCACGGTCGAAGGGCCGGTGCTACGGGATCTTTGCAATACGCTGTTCACCCATCCGAACATGCAAAAAGCATTCCGTACCTGGACTACGGGCACACGGCGCGATCGATCGATCGATCGTGGCGGGCGATAGCAGCGACGAAATCGGGACCGAATGGAAGCGAGCCACATCACCGCGCTGGCGGCAATCGTCGGCGACGACTCGCGCGTCCTGACCCAGCCGCAGGTGGTCGCGCGCCTTTCGCGCGACTTCTATTGGTATTCCCCGGTGCTAAGAAAACAGCTGGATAACAAGGTGGGAGAGGTGGTCGTGCAGTTGCTAACCGCATGCGAGGTTCAACGCGTTCTGCGGTATTGTCACGAGCACGATCTGCCGGTGACGGCGCGCGGCGCCGGTACGGGCAATTATGGGCAGGCGGTTCCGCTGCAGGGCGGGGTGGTCCTCGATCTTGCGCGGATGGATAGGATCGAGGCGATTCAAGCCGATGGCACTGCCGTCTGTGAACCGGGGGTGCGTCTGGGGGCGCTCGAAAATGAGGCGCGAACGGCAGGCTGGGAACTCCGCTGCTACCCCTCGACGATCATCAAGGCCTCGCTCGGCGGATTTCTCGCCGGCGGCTCGGCCGGGATCGGCTCGGTGGCGCACGGAGGATTGCGCGATTTTGGCACGGTGCGTGCGCTGGAGGTGGTCACGATGGAAGCCGAACCGCGTGTGATGCGGCACGAGGGTGAGGGAGTGCACGACATTCTGCACGCCTGGGGCACCAATGGCGTGATGGTTCGCATCTGGCTGGCATTAACCCCGGCCGTGCTGTGGTCGCAGTGTGTTCTTGCTTTCGACAGCTTTGATTTGGCCTTCGATTTCAGCGAGCGTGTCGCAACCGACGCAGGGTGGACGAAACGGCTGGTCACGACTTTCGAATGGCCCATCCCCTCCTTTTTCGCTCCCCTAAGGCCGTATGCGCCCGAGGGAAAAGCGCTGGTCTTTGTCTTGATTGCCACGGCGCAGCGCGGGGAATTGGAGCGTGCGGCGCAAGCCTCGGGTTCGGCCGTCGTTTACGCGAACTCCTATCAAGGACTGCGGAGCGTCCCGCTGCTTTCGGATTACACCTGGAACCACACCACCTTGTGGGCTCTGAAGACCGATCCGGCATGGACTTACCTGCAATGCGGATTCGATCCGAACACGGTGCGCAATCAATTTCGGAAATTGAAGGATCGCTTCGGCAACGAAATCCTTTTTCATATGGAGTTCATGAAGAACGGCAACGGACAGGTGGTTCCCGGAGCCATACCGCTGGTCTACTACACGACCGAAGGCCGATTGAACGAGATGATCAAGTTCTGCCGCGAGATCGGCGTCTTCGTCGCCAACCCGCACGTGAACAATGTCGAAGGTGGCGGCCGCTATCGAGCCGACCACGTGCAACTCCTCGCCAAACAGCGCTACGACGGCAAAGGACTGCTGAATCCCGGCAAGATGATCAGCTTCAGGCCGCAGGCCGCGGTCAGAGAAACGGTCTCCCCGCAATGAAAACATGGATTCCGGACCAGCGTAATTTTGCCTATCTCAACTGGAAGCAGGTGGACGCTCTGTCGCGCGAATCGACTTTGCTCGTTCTGCCGACCGCTGCGATCGAGCAGCATGGACACCATCTGCCTTTGGCCACCGACACGCTTATCAATAGCCTGCTGCTGGGGCATGCGCTCGGCAAGTTGCCCGCGGATCTCCCGGTGTACGCGCTGCCGCCTGTGCATTATGGCAAAAGCAATGAACATGTCGGGTTTCCCGGAACGCTCTCGATGAGCGCGACAACGTTCATGGCGGTGCTGCGCGATTTGGGAGCCAGTCTGTCGAAGGCGCGATTCCAGAAGCTGGTGCTCTACAACACGCATGGTGGCAACACGGCTTTGATCGACGTCATGGCCCGAGATCTGCGCGTCGATTTTGGCTTGCGGACATTTGCCCTGCATGGTTCAGGCGGAATTCCGTTGGAGGATTTGAGCGCACAGGAAAAGGCCTACGGCTTCCACGCCGGCGAAGTCGAAACGGCGCTGTTGCTGGCGTCGGTGCCCGAACTGGTGGATCGCTCGGCCTATACCGTCAACTACATCGCAGATGTCGCCCGCCCTGATCTGCTGTTGCCGGAAAACGCTGCCGCAACTTTTGCGTGGCTCACGCGCGACATCGCGCCCAGTGGCGTAATGGGCGATCCGCGGCCCGCCACCGCAGAGAAAGGATCCCGCTGGCTGGAACAGGCCGCAACGCGGTTGGCTGCAGCTTTGCAGGCGATGGCCAGCTTTCCGATCCAGCCGACACGATGAGGGAAACAGGCTTGCTCGATTGTGGCAACGGGGTGCGCCTCGAACGTGGTGTGGGTTGCCGAATGTCGGATGGGGTGGAGTTGATTGCCGATCATTACTATCCGCCCGGACCAGGTCCGCATCCGACCTTATTAATGCGCCAGCCCTATGGGCGCGATATCGCCTCGACCGTCGTTTACGCCCATCCCATTTGGTTTGCGCGGCAAGGCTACAACGTCGTGATCCAGGATGTGCGGGGCCGCGGCGACTCCGCGGGCGAGTTTTATCCTTTCCGCCACGAAGCCCGCGACGGAGCAGAGACCATCGCCTGGCTCTCTACCCGGCCCGAGACCAATGGCCGGGTCGGCATGTATGGCTTCTCCTATCAGGGGGCGACGCAATTGCTCGCCGCCTCCGAGCAGCCCCGGGGGTTGGTGTGCATTGCCCCCGGCATGACCGCACACGATCTGTATGGGGGCTGGTTCTATCACCAGGGGGCGCTGCGTTTGGCCTCCGGCCTCGGCTGGGGCTTGCAGTTGTTGAAGGCCGACACGCGGCGCGGTCGGCTACGGGAGGCCGGTGCCCGGCTCGAACAAGCCGCGGTGGACCCGGCGGCGCAGACCGAGGTGTTGCCCTTCCGTAATCACCCCGCACTGCAGGCCGAAGGCGTGCCGCAATATGTGCTCGACTGGTTCGACCACTCCGCACCGGGCAAATATTGGACCGCGATGGATGTGAGCGAGTCGGTCGATCGTATCGTCGTGCCCGCGCTTCATCTTGCCGGCTGGTACGACACCTATCTCAAGGGTTCGATCGATGGCTTTCGGGCGTTGTGCGAGCACGCGGGCAGCGAATTTGCGCGCCAGCATCAGTACCTAGTCGCAGGGCCATGGCTGCATATCCCGTGGAGCGAGCGGGTGGGCACGGCAAATTTTGGCGACGACGCCCTGCTCGATACGGATTCGATCCTGTTGCGCTGGTTCAATCACTGGCTGAAGGATTCCGGAGAATTTTCCGCGCAGGCTCGGATTCTCCATTTCGTCCTTGGAGAAAACCGTTGGCGGTCGTGCGAGGGCTTTCCCGTTAACCAGGACCATGTCCTGTACCTGCACAGCGCGGGAAAAGCCAATTCCCGCAAAGGCGATGGTACGCTGTCGACCGTGGCTCCGGAATCCGACGAGCCACCGGATGTCTTTGTTTATGATCCGGAGGTGCCCGTGCTTGCGCCGGGTGGTCGGACAGCAGAGAGCGGGCAGTTCGACCAATCGCGGCTGGAGTCGGGAAACAATGTTCTCGTCTACACCACGTCGCCGCTGGTGCGCAGCGTGCGGGTTCTCGGCGCGCCGCGGATTGCCATCTACGGCTCGACTTCTTGTGCCGCGGCCGACTTCACGGCAAAGTTGGTGCGGGTGCGACCGAACGGCATCGCGGAATTCATTTGCATCGGGATCGCTCGCTCAGGGTGGCTGTTCGCTGGAGCAAACTATGCCGCCGATGAAGTGCATCGCTGGGAATTCGATCTCGAGCCGACGTCGTGCACGTTTGCGGCCGGGGAACGCATAAGGCTGGAGATCGCCAGCAGCGCGTTCCCGCTCTATGACCGCAATCCCGGAAGCGACGTGCCTTCGTGCCGCGCCACAACATGGGACTGGCTGCGATCGACGCAGATCATTTATCACCGCCTCGGTTATGGCTCGGCCTTGTACCTGCCCTGCCGTGAGGCGGACCAATGAGTGGCGCCGGTGTCGTGGCGGAGGTCGAATTCGCGGGGGTCAGCAAGCACTACGGCGACGGACAGACGGTTCTTGATGCGGTGGACCTCACGATTGCCAAAGGTGAATTCGTCAGTCTGATCGGTCCCTCGGGATGCGGCAAGTCCACCGTGCTGAAGCTGATTTCCGGTCTGGCGACACCGAGTGGCGGCAACATCCGAGTGGACGGGATGACGCCGAAGAATGCGCGGGAGACGGTTTCTTTCGTTTTTCAGGATCCCACGCTTTTGCCCTGGCGTACGGTACGCGAGAACGTCGGCCTGTCGCTCGAACTGGAAGGCGTGAGCCGCGCCCGCCGGGAGAAAAAGACCGGCGCCCTGCTCGACCTGGTCGGATTGCGCGCGGTGGCGGATGCTTACCCCCGGGAACTTTCCGGAGGAATGAAAATGCGGGTGTCGATCGCGCGGGCGCTCGCCACCAGTCCGCGGCTGTTGCTCATGGACGAACCCTTTGCCGCGCTCGATGAGATGTCGCGCGACCACTTGAACGAAGAATTGTTGCGCCTGCGGTCGGAGCAGAAATGGACGGCGGTCTTTGTCACGCACTCGGTTTCGGAAGCGGTGTTTCTTTCCACCCGAATCGTGGTGCTGCGGCCGAATCCGGGGCGTGTCTACGCCATGTTTCCCGTGGATCTGCCACACCCACGCACCTCGGCCCTGCGCACGGCTCCGGAGTACGAAACTCTGGTGGCACAGGTATTGCACGCCTTGCGGGAGGCCCGATCGCAGTGAAGCCGAAACTGATGACGCTCGCGAACGCGCTCGCCGTATTTGCGGCGCTGGTGGCGCTGTGGCAGATCGTCCTGTGGATCTGCCGCGTCCCGCCCTACATGCTGCCCTCGCCGTGGGCGGTTGCCCGAGCCGTTGCCGCACGCTTGCCGTCGCTCGCCACCTCATTTGCCATCACCGCGGAGGAAGCACTGGGCGGCTTGCTTTCGAGCCTGGCCGTGGGAGTTGGCGTGGCGCTCGTCTTTGCCCAATCGCGCTGGGTACGTCGCATGCTCTATCCCTACACGCTGCTCCTGCAGACCGTGCCCATCGTAGCCATTGCGCCACTTATCTTGATGTGGGTGGGTGCGGGCACGGCGTCGGTGGCATTGATCGCGTTCATCATTTCGCTGGCGCCGATCATCGCCAATACCACGCAGGGGCTGGTGAGCGTGGAGGAAAACCTGGTGCATCTTTTTCTGATGCACAACGCCACGCCGCGGCAATTGCTTTTCAAACTCCGCCTGCCGCACGCGGTTCCCTCGCTGTTTGTGGGTATCCGCATTGCCAGTGGCATTTCGGTGATTGGTGCCATCACGGGCGAACTCTACGCTGGCTCCAGCCGCGTGGGCGAAGGCGGCCTGGGCTACTCCATTCTTTACGCGTCCTCGCAGCTGCAGACCGACTATCTGTTTGCGCTCGTCTTTGCGGCGACCGTGCTGGGGTTCAGTTTCTTCTTTCTGGTCATGTTTCTGGAATGGTACTTCCTGCACCGTTGGCACGAGTCGGCGCGAACGCCGGAAGTGGAGTGAAGGGATGAAATTTGTCCCCGGGGAGGTGGGATTATGCTGCGACTGGAAACAGAAACCGGATGGTGGTTGGTGACACATCGTGACCACGCGCGGCTGGCGGGTGCGTTTGCCGAGCGCTGGGGCAATGACCGATTCTGTGCGCCCGAGCCGCGCGCGCAGGTCTTAAAAGGCATTGCCTGCCATGACGATGGCTGGCAGGTGCGCGACGCCGCTCCGCAGATTACGCGCCAAGGCAAGCCGAGCGCGTTTTCGACCGAGTTGGTTGGCAAGTACTCTGCTTTTGAGGAAATCGATCTCGCGGACTATCTGGCAGTGCGCGACCGCGCGGTTCGGCTGATCGCCTCCGAAGATGCCTACGCCGCCGTGCTCATTTCCATGCACACCTACAGCCTGTTGCACGACCATGCCGACCGCTCGACGATTCGCCCCGACGAACTGGGGCTTCTCGACCGATTTCTGGTCGAACAGAAGGCGCTGCAACAATCGCTTCGGCAGAAGATCGCCGGGGACAGCCGATTTACCCCGCAACAGGCGAGCGAGGCTGCAATTTTCGATCACTTCCGCCTGTTGCAGGCAACGGACAATCTTTCACTCCTCGCTTGCGTCGACTATCGTCAGCCGGCGCACCTGCTTCATCCTTTGCCCGTACGCGACGGCGGACACGCGCGGGTAAAAGTGCGCGCCGCCCTCCCCCGTCACTTCGTGCTTGATCCGTATCCTTTTGCCGAGTCCAGGTTGACCTTTGCTTTTCCCGCCCGGCGGGTCGAGGGTAGGGTCTTCCATTCGGCAGCGGAACTACAGCAGAGCTTTCAGGCGGCTTCGCCGGAGATGCTGTCGGTGACGGTGAGCGCGAATTGACCCGCGCCCTGCGTGCGCCAGGCGGTCCGCGCTGCCCGCTCGCCGAGAAGCGAGACCTCCGATGGTTGACCGCACGAGGCATTTTTGGATGCCCCGGAACTAATTTAGAAGGTGAGGCTCAACGACATCTGGATCTGCCGCGGACTCGAGATGGTCTTGTTGGTGAGACCCAAACCGCTCGCGGTTGGACTTACGTAGAGCGACTGATTGTAAGCGGGAAAACCGTTGAAGTTGATGTTCTGGCTGACGTCGTCGATCGGAATATCGAAACTGGCGGTGTTGGTGAGATTGAAAACGTCGAGCTTGTATTTCAGGGCATAGCGCTCGGTCAGATCCGTCATCTTGACAAGCGACAGGTCGGCGCGCCGCTGCCACGGTTGCCGGAAGATATTGCGCTGGCCATGGTCAATGAAGTTCGTCTCGAACGGGTCATTGGAAGGGATGGCGCCATTCAAAGCGCCGGCTGCCAGTAACGGAAGCCCAAAACAGGCCGCGTTGAGTGCCGGCTTGTTCGGGTCGACGCCAGAGGCTCCCGTGACCGCCTGCTTGGGCGTGCAGCTCGAGAGCGGAACGATCGGGTTGGTGATGCCGTCGTTCACGCCGTAGAATATGCTGCCCACCGCACCCGAGTAATCGACGACACTATAGGGCTGGCCGCTCTGAAGTATCGTCAACCCCGAAATCGCCCATCCATCGGCAACCTTGCCCCGAAATGAGGAGAGGGAGAAAAACTTCGGCAGCTCGTAGGTGTAGGTGAAATTGATAACGTGCTTGCGGTCGAAGTCGGATAGGGCGTAGCCGGAACGGAGATTCAGAGGATTGTTGCCGTTGTAAAACAGGCCCAAGGCACTCTGCTCGTCGGTAGCGTGCGAGTAGGTGTAGGAGAAGCCCAGCTGAAGCCCGTGGCTCATGCGCTTTTCGAGGTGGGTCTGGAGTGCGTTGTAGGCCGAGATGCCGGCAGCGGTATAGGACTCCGATTCCGCGGAATAGCCGATGTAGGGAACGCGGAGGTCGACGTTACCGCCTTCGAAAGTTTGCTGGTAGGGCTGGTTGCTGGTCGGCAGGTTGCCGGGAGGAAGCAGGTAGGGGGTGAAGCCGCCAGCCTGGGTGACAATGGAATAGCCGTAGGTGTAATCCTGCTCAAAAGGTGTCCCGGGGCGAATGGGACTGGAGGGCGAAGCAATCTGTGCCTGGTTAAAAGGCAGGGGAACGATTTCGTGGCGGCCGAGATTTCCCACGTATCCGATTTCGATGGCGAGGTCGCTGCGCGGTTGCCACTGAATATTGAGGGTTTGGTTAAGCGTGTAAGGGAGCTTATTCGCACGGTTGTAATCGGCGAATGAGAATAACGGTATCCCGGTGGATATGGCGCTCGCATTGGGGAGCGACAGATCGGCGGGATTGCCGCTCGGAGCAGGACCGAGCGTCGGCCCCCAGGGAGCTTCGAAACTGCTGCAGTTGGAGTAGGCGTACACGCTGCAAGCCGTCGTATTCACCCATGGCGGCGTCTGGTTTACACCGAAGGGACCACCGGCGATCACGCCGGAGGCAAAGCCGGGGGACAAGTAGACAAAGAGTTCTCCGCGGTCGTAATACATTCCCCAGCCCCCGCGCACGACCAGCTTGTCGTTGAACATCTTCGGGCTCCAGGCCACGCCCAGACGCGGCGCGAGTCCCCACTGGCGACCGGTCAGAGTGGAATTGGAGACTCCTTTAGTCGGAAAGCTAGGATTGTTCCCGGCGACGATGAAGCCGTTCGAAACAATCGTATCCGTGGCCGCGTCGTAGCTGTAGGCAGAGGGATCGAAATTGAAGATTTTTCCGTACTTTTCCGTTAAGCCTCCGTGATCATCGAAGCGGAGGCCGGCGCTGATGCTGAGGTTGGAGCGGAGCTGAAACTTGTCCTGGACGTATAAGCCGTCTTCTTTGGAGCGATAGTATCGGTTGGCGTCGCCCTGCAGGAAGGTCGTGTCGATGAATCCGTCGGCCGTATATGTGACCGGCTGCCCGGTGATGAAGTCTTCAAAATTGACGAAGCCGATCGTGCCCGTGTTGGTCCTTCGATCGCGCGCATTGAGCTGGGTGTAAGAAAAGTTCCCGCCGAAAGCGACCGTATGTTTGCCGTGGTTCCATATGGCGCTGGCCGAGGGCATCCACCGATTCTGGAAAACTCCGGTGAATGCGCCCTGCGAAGCGGCGGTGGACCCGATATTGATCCCCGCGTTGAAAACTGCGTTGGTATTAAGCGGGGAGGAGTTGCCTAGATCATCCACGATGGTAATGCCGGGGAAGACCGAGGCCCCGAAGGCATTGATGTTCATCTGTTGCGGCGTGAAGGGCTGTCCTATCGTGCTGTAGATCTTCTCGCGAATGAACCCGAAAACCTCGGTAACGCTGAAGTTCGGTCGAATCGATTGTGTGTTGTTGAGGCTGGCCACCTGGCTGCCAGCGTCGAGACGCTGGGTGAAACCCTGAACGGAGGAAAAACCGAAAGGAGCCGTGGTCGGATCGTGCTGGTAGTAATACTTGAGCGCCAGAGTGTCTTTCGTACTGACCAGATAATCGAGATCGGATACGGCCTGGTCGGTGATGAAGTAGGCCGGCTGGGTGATGAAAACATTCTCCGGGAAGTTCAGGGTGGGGGTGAAATTGGGATTCGCCGACGGGATCAAATACTGACCGTTCGGCAACTTGAAGTTCAGCATGGCGAAGGCGACGGGATCGATCTGGCTTGCGCCGATACAAGGAGACTGGTTTTGCCCGCCGCAAGGGAAGTTGTTGTTGGTGACATTGACCAATGCCTGCAGACTGCGATCGTCGGTCAGGCCGGTGGGCACGGCGGTGCGCGAGGTTCCGATCTCCAGATCGGAAACGTGGGTGTGCTGGTAGCTGAGAAAACCGAAAAGCTTGTCTTTGATGAGCGGGAAGCCCAGGGTTCCGCCAGCCGTGTAGCGGTGCAACTCGGGAACGTCCTCACTGGGGGGGATGTTGGCATCGTCCTTGTAAAAAAAGGGAGCGGCATTCAGCCAGTCGGTTCCGCGGTGCCAATATGCCTGGCCGTGAATGGCGTTGGTTCCGGATGCTGTGCTCATGTCGATGTGGGCGCCGCTGGTCGACCCTTGTTGCGCGTCGTACATGGAGGTGTTCACGCGAAATTCCTGAACTGCTTCCGGTGCCGGCGTCGGCAATCCCTGGCCGATGGCGAGATAGGGCGACGCCGAACTCTGAATCACTTCCGCCGTCGTGCTGCCGGCGCCGGCAACGCCGGTATTGTTTACCACGCGCGCGGAGGCAACCGAGCTGGTGGTCTTGCCATTGAAAAGATTGCTGGCATCGACGCCGTTGAGCAGAAAGGTATTGCTCGTGTCGCGCTGGCCGTTGGCCCAGATCGGCTGATTGCCGAGGCCGGCGTTCGCGCCGGTACCGCTCGAGAGTTCGGCGTTGACGCCCGGAGAAAGGATGGCGAGCCCGGTGAAGCTGCCGGTGGGCAATGGCACGTCCGCAATCTGGTTTTGCTCGAGGATGTACCCGTTCGTGGTGTCCACGGCGTTGATCATCGGATCCGCCTGAACCTCAACGATCGTTCCCACCTTGCCAACCGGCAGCGCTACATTGACCGTTGCCGTGCGATTGGCCTGCACGGTAATCGAAGGTATTTTCTGCGTTTGGAAGCCGTCGTGCGTGAAAGTGAGTGTGTAGGTGCCAATCGGCAGGTTGACGAAATCATAGCCGCCGTTGCCGTTGGTATTCTGGGTGCGGGTGAGTTTGGTTTGATCGGCCACGATGGTTACAGTCGTGTCCGGGAGAACGCCTCCGGTCTTGTCGGAAACCGAACCCGTGATGCCGCCCAGGGTCTGCTGCGCCTGAGCGCAGGGTACAACAGAGAACGGCAGCCATAGGCAGAACCCGGCGAGAACCGCGACCCATCCAACGCTCTTGATCATCAATGACCCTCGACCTCGGACCTTGTCTCCACCGAGCCGTGCAGCACCGCTGCGAACGTCATTCCCAGTGGGTTGTGTGAAACGATGTTCGCGGCCAGGCTGGTTAGCTCGCGTCGGCACGTAACCATAATGATGGACCGAATCTACGCGAGTTGGCTGGGGAAGGGAAGACATGACTACAGTTAAAATTTCTTTGCCACGGATTCGATTTTTTTGTGGTCGGAGAAGGGCGGAGAATTTTCTACCCGCCCTGTCGGGAGGCACCCTGCCCGGAGATGCCGACTGCGAAAAGTTTTCTCGGCGGCAGGATTCGCTTGGCAATCGAGGCGCTGACGGTGAACATCGGTTCGTTGACGACCTGGCTGAGCCGCAGATGCATGGCGACGCTGCAGAGCAAGTAGGCGTGCACCGGGTTGAAACCCCAACGATTGGCCAGCAGGTCAATCATGCGCGAGGTTGCCGCGCGCGCCGCAGTGATCGCGTCCGGGGCCGATTCGACAACGATCCACGATTCGGAAACCGCCGCTTCCGCGGCCCGAGCGTCGGGCGGCGGGGCGGCCGATTCGATTACCGGTCCGGCCAGCGGTTGCTGCTTGTGGAGATGAAAACGCAGAGTTACATCCGCCGGACACTCAATGCCATTGATGCAGACTTCGCCGTCGCCCTGCGCGGCATGCGCATCACCGGCGGAAAACAGGGCACCTTGGTTTGATACCGGCAGGTAGAGCGTGGCCCCGTTCGACAACTCGCGCACGTCCATATTGCCGCCGAACGGACCCGGGGGCCGGGTGCGAAATTCGCCGTCCTCGGCGCGCGCGACCCCCATGACCCCGCAGAACGGACGCAGCGGTACAACTGCTGGAACCAGCGACCGGGTGACCGAGGGCTCGAGGTGCCAATGGAAAAGATACGGCTCCGCAAAGCGTTCTCTGAGAAATCCCAGGCCCGCGATCACGCTCGACCAGCCCCAGCCTTTGTGCGCCACCTCGAGGACTTCGACCGAAAGCACGTCGCCGGGTTCGGCGCCGTCCACAAAAATGGGCCCGGTCAAGGCGTGGATGAGCCCTCGGTCGATGGTGAGGAACTCGCTCAGAGGCATGGAGGGATGAACCTGGGCTCCGCTCGAGTCGACGCATTCCAGATGTACGGTGTCGCCGGGCGCGATGTGGAGCCGGGGTTCGAGCGCTCGGTTCCAGCGAGAGTGGAACGGTTTGGCGGAAACAGAGAACTCGGCCATTGGTTTCGCTACACCTCTACGGTCATCTGCAACTCGACGAGCGCATTGTGGGGCAGGGCGGAAACACCGATCGCCGCCCGTACATGGCGACCGTCATCGCCAAACACTTCGACCAGCAGATCGGACGCGCCATTGATGACCTTCGGAGAATCGGCAAATCCCGCGACCGCATTCACATATCCATGGACGCTGACAATGCCTCGTACCGCACTCAGCAACCCAAGATGTCGTTTCAGCACCGCCAATTGCGTGAGGGCACAGGCGCGAGCCGCGGCATAGCCTTGGTCGACGGTTCGATTGAGGCCGACGGTACCGGTAATCACACCCTCGGCGCTGGTTGAGATTACGCCCGCCAGGAATACGAGACCACCGACCGTTTTCGCCGGTACATAGTTGCCGCCGGGTGCGGCCAGCTCCGGCAGTCGAATGCCGAGCTCTTCCAGTCGCAAATCAATGCCCGCTGCCATGATTTTCTTCGACTCCTCGCCCAGTCGACTGCAAAGTGAAGCCAATCTACCACAGGATTCGAGCTTGCACGGCAGCGAGGTTGCGCTAACATGTCGCATGCAACGACCGAGGCGACGTATCTCGATTCATGGGCTCGTGCTCAGCAGCCTGCTGGTTTTCGTGCGACCTTCTTTTTGTCTTGCGCAACGCAGGAGTGAGGCAGTCCGGAAGTCCGAGGTCTCCTCTCCAGTCGTAGCGCTGCTCACCGCTCGCTCGTTGCCCTCCGACCTCGAGTTGGGGGGCGAACTGGCGGGCGCCCCGCCGGGGGAAACCCGTTACATCACGCGCGAGCAACTGCTCGCGCTGCCGCAGTTGAGCTATCGCGTGACCGATGACACCAACTTCGCCGGCCCGACCGAAGTCAGTGGAGTGTCGCTGGCCGAGCTGGCCCGGCATCTGGCAGCGTCGCCCAAGCAAGACATGACAGTCGCGATCTGCGACGATCAGTATCGTGCGAATTTTCCCCGCGCCTATGTCGTAGCGCACGATCCCGTGCTCGTGCTGAAAGTCAACGGGCAGCCGCCATCGGGCTGGCCGAAGGACACGGAGTTTCGCTCCGACATGGGGCCCTACATGATTTCGCAACCCAAGTTCACCCCCAGTTTCACCATTCTTGGGAACGCCGATCAACCGCAGATCCCCTGGGGGGTTGTGCGGCTTGAGTTCCGCGACGAAAAAGCGGTGTTTGCCACCATTGTCCCGCGCCCTCATCGGGCGCGCGATCAATTGGTGCAGGCTGGCTACCGCATCGCCCGACAGAATTGTTTTCGCTGCCACAACAGCGGAAATGAGGGTGGAACCAAGGCCCAACATCCGTGGCTGGTGCTTTCCGCATGGGCGACGGCTGCGCCGGGCTACTTCGCGGCGTACATACATAACCCGCAATCGAACAATCCGCAGGCGAAGATGCCGGGCAATCCCGACTACGACGACCGGACGATCGCTGCGCTGGAGGCGTATTTTCGGACTTTTTCCACCCCCTGTCAGCCGCGCCGGGAGAAACCATGACCTTGCGCGTAGCCAAAGTCCTGCTTGTTTTTGCGGTCGCAATTTTCTATTCCTTCGTCGTCCTCAATAACACCAACGACTACGACTCGAACTATCAGTTCGTGCGGCACGTCCTGATGATGGACTCGACCAATGCCGCCAACCGCGCCATGTGGCGAGCCTTGAATTCACCGGCATGGCACAGGACGTTCTTTGTTTCGATCATCGTGTGGGAGGCCGTGACCATGCTTCTTGCCTGGTGGGGAACGGCTCGGCTCTTAGTTGCCCTTCGCCATACCGCGGCCGGCTTTCAGCAAGCCAAATCCGTTGCCATTGCGGCGCTCACGCTCGGTCTGCTGATGTGGCTGGTGGCGTTTTTGAGCGTGGGCGGGGAGTGGTTCCTGATGTGGCAGTCGAAGATGTGGAACGGACAGGATGCGGCTTTCCGCATGTTCACCGTGATCGGCATCGTGCTGCTGCTGGTGGCGCAACCGGAAGCCGACGAGCCAGGCTAGCCCTTGGCGAGCGCCGCCGCCCGCATCCGTCCGCGCAAGGCGAACCAGAGCAGTCCCGCCGCCAGATAGGCGACGTAAACATAGGGCAGCTTGCCGTACGGCCCTTCCGGAACCGGGTACAGATTTCCCACCAGCGCGAGCAGCATGGCGGCGGCCGCGAGCCAGGGAACGATCTGGGCGCCGGAACGGAAAACGCCGTGGTCGCGCAGGTAGCGAGGCAGGGCGACGCACACCAGGGCGTAGGCCACGATGAAACCGTAGGTCGCGAGCGAGCCCAGCCAACCATAGACATCCAAGCCGCTGGCGCCGCGGGCGGCAAGGATCGCTACCGGCAACAGCGCGGCTGCACCCGTGATGACGACAGCGCGGCTTGGCGTTTGATTTTTCGCATGCGTCGCCCGCAAAGAATCGTGCGCCAGGCCGTCGTGCGCCATGAGCAGCAACACGCGCGCCGCGGCCGTAATGCATGCCAGAGTTCCGGCAAACAGGCTCACCAGCGCGCCCAGATCGATCAGCAAACCGAGCACCGGGACGCCGCCGACCTGGGCCAGCAGGTGCATGGGCGCCTGACTCGCGCCCAGATCCTGCCCCGCCGTGTGGAAGCCGAGAACCTCCGCATAGGCACAGACGGTGAAAAACAATCCGGCGAGAATCGCGCTTTCGATGACGGCGCGCGGAATCGTCTTCAGCGGGTTCCGCGCCTCCGAGCCCAACGTTGTCGCGCTCTCGAAGCCCACGAAACTGAACAGGGCCAGCACCAGACCCAGTCGCAGACCGCTGCCGGTCATGCCGTTCAGGTGGAGCTGTGCCGAATCCCAGTGCCAGCCCTGGCCCAGGAGCAGCAGGAGAACCACGACGACGATCACGGTGACGGACGCGGCCTCGATCCAGAGCATGAGGCGCGCCGAGATCTTCACGTCGCGGTAGGCAATCCAGATCGAAACACCGGTGACCAGTGTGGCCAGCAATACGGCGGAATAGACATGGCCGGTGGCATCGTGCAGCAGCAGGTTGGCGTAGTGATAGAAACCTCCAATCACGCTTGATCCGGTCGCCACGTACGCCAGCAGGAGGCTCCACGCCACGGTTGCGCTCAGCCATGGGGGCAGGGTTCGCGAGGCATAGGTGTAAAGCGAACCGGGAGAGGCGGAATAGCGGGCATAGCGGCCGATGCAGAGCGCAACCAAAAGGACGGCCGCAGTCGCCAGGGCATAGGCCAGCCAGGTCCCATTGCCGGCAAGCGCGCAGACCAGCGGTATGGTGGCGGCGGGCGTGGTCGTGGGTGCCATGGTGGAGACCGATTGCGCCAAGGTTTCCATGGGCGACAAGATCTCGTGCCGCAGACCATAGTCGGCAGGCGGGGAAGTTCTCGGGGTTGCCAGGGCGGTGTGTGGCGATTGGTTCTGAAGAGGCATTGGGCTGGGATTGTATACCACCATCGCAAGCGGCGATCGAGCCAGAGAGAATGGGATCGCTCCGAAGGTGTATTATCTGGCAACGTTTCTGCGGCTTCGTTCGAGACCGCCGACGAGGGAAAGAGCATTCCATGAAACTTGAAAGGAAATTATTGCGGAGTCTGCCCAAAGTTCTTTTGCATGAGCACTTGGATGGAGTGCTGCGACCGAAGACGGTAATTGAGCTGGCCAACCAGACCGGTTACGGCGGGCTCCCGACCGCCGATCCGCAGGCGCTCGGGGATTGGTTTCATCGCGGCGCCAACCAGGGAAGCTTGGCCAAGTACCTGGAGGGCTTCTCGCACACTATCGCGGTCATGCAAACCGAGGAGGCGTTGGAGCGCGTTGCCTATGAACAAGCCGAAGATCTGAGCCTGGACGGAGTGGTTTATTTTGAAACTCGCTTTGCCCCCGTCTTTCACAGGCAGAAAGGGCTGACCCATCAGCAGGTCGTGGCCGCGGTCTTGAAGGGATTGGAGCGAGGGCACAAGGATTTTGGCATCGCATCGGGGTTGATCATCTGCGCCATGCGCAATATGGACGTGTCGCTCGAAATGGCAGAACTGGCCATCGATTTTCGCGCCCGCGGAGTGGTGGGGTTCGATCTTGCCGGCGAAGAAGGCGGTTATCCTCCGAAAAAGCATGTCGAGGCTTTTCATTACATTCAGCGGGAAAATTTCAACATCACGGTTCACGCCGGGGAAGGTTACGGCAAGGAATCGATCTGGCAGGCCATCCAGTACTGCGGCGCCCATCGTATCGGACACGGCACGCGGCTGATTGAGGACATCGCGGTAGTGGACGGCAAGGCGGTGAAGCTGGGTGACCTCGCGCAGTATGTGCTGGACAAGAGAATCCCGCTGGAAATTTGCCTCATCAGCAACGTCCACACCGGGGCCGCCCCCAGCTTGGCCGAGCACCCATTCAAGATCCTTTATCAGGAGAAGTTTCGCGTCACCCTCAACACCGACAACCGGCTGATGAGCAGCACCAGCATGACCCAGGAGTTTGAAGCAGCGGCCGAGACCTTTGCGCTGTCGCTCGATGATTTCGAGAAAATTACCATTAACGCCATGAAAAGCGCCTTTCTGCCTTATGATCAGCGCTGTAATTTGATTTACACCGTCATCAAGCCCGGGTATGCCGGGATTCGTCAGTCCGCGACCCCGATTTACTCGCATCGCTAGATGCGCGGGTATGGTCGCAGACTGGATCGAGGGTGCGGCAATGGCCGTGCGCAACTTCATGATGCGGGTTGGTCTGATCCGGACACGGGTTGTGCATTTCTCGCCAACTCCGTCGGCGCAGAGTGCGCCCCGGACCGTGCGCGACATCGTCGGGCATGGGGCCGAGCGAGAGTCTGCCATACCCCATTCCCCTGGAGTAGGCGTTACTCGGAAAGGGCGGCCAGAGTTTCTGCCAGCACGAGCGTTCCCTGAACGATATCTTCCGGGGAGGCATACTCGTCCGGCCGATGGCTGTAACCACCGCGGCAGGGGATGAAGAGCATGGCCGTCGGTGCAACCTGCGACATGAACAGGGAATCGTGATAGGCGCGGCTCACCATGGGAAGAAAGTTCAGATTGTACTTCCGGCAAGACTGACCCAGAGCTTCAACCACGACCGGCGCGCAGAGCGCGGGCGCGTCCGCATTGACGAGTTCGGTGTGAAGCGCAACCTGGCGCCGAGCTGCGACCGCCTGGGCGCTGTTTTCGATTTCTCGCATCACGCCGTCGCGTCGCGCGAGATCGGTGTCCCGTATGTCGACGCTCAGGCGAACCCGGCTGGGAATACTGTTGACGGCGCCGGGAAATACTTCGCAAATGCCGACGGTGGCTACCGTGTCGCTGGCCCCACTGGCGCAGGCCGCCTTCTCGACGGCCAGGACTACCTCGGCAGCGGCGCAGAGTGCATCGCGGCGATCGGGCATCAGAACTCCGCCCGCGTGCCCGCCGGGTCCCGCTAGGGTGATGCGCAGGCTCGCCGGTGCTGCGATACTGGTCACGATTCCCAGGGGGACTTGCTGGCGTTCGAGTAGGGGACCCTGCTCGATATGCATCTCAACAAAGGCCCGGTAGTAGGCGCCCGGCAACTTGACCGATTCGAGTTCTCCACCGAATCCGGCGCTTACGCGAATCTCATCGAGCGAATCTCCCTGGCTGTCTTTTAACCGCCGTGTAGCATCGGCCGCCAGGGTTCCTGAAAGCAAGCGGCTGCCAAGGCATCCGATCCCGAAGCGAGTCGGCTCTTCGGCAGTGAACACCAGCAGTTCAATGGCATGCCGGGGATGAAACCCGCATCGCTGCAAGGCTCGAATCGCCTCGAGACCTCCGAGAACTCCCACCACCCCGTCGTATTTCCCGGCGTTCGGAATGGCATCGATGTGAGAACCGGTACCGATCGCTGGCAGCGAGGGATCGGACCCGGTCCAGCGTGCGAAGGTGTTTCCGATGGCATCGGTGCGGAGCAAAAGGCCGGCTTCCTCGCAGCGGGCTCGCAGCCAGGCGCGCGCTTTGAGGTCGGTCGCGGTAAAAACGATTCTCGTGACCGCGGGTGCTTCCGCATCGGAGATCGAGGCAAGCGCTTCGATCTCGGATACCAGCTTGGTCTTGTCAACTTCGAGTTTCATGGTTCGATACCGTGAACGGGTGGCGGTTCCAATCCTTGTAGATGAGATATTTGGCGGGAGCCTTACCGATGGCGCCGAACCACTGCGGGCACCACGGTCCCATCCAGATGAAATCTCCGGCGGTGACCGCATACCAGAAATCCCCGAGCCGGTAGATTCCACCGCCTTCGAGCATGATGAGCCCATGCTCCATGACATGCATTTCAACCATGCTGAGCGCGGCCCCGGGCTGATAGACCATGGTGTTGACCGCAAAATCGAAACTCATTTCGTCTGGAAGAAGGCACTTGACCTGCAAGGCGGGATCCTCTCCGAGCGGGTGCGAGGCGACGTTATCTTCATGCGACACAATCGCCGGCGGCGGCGGCGTACCGGAGAGCGGCTCGTAGAATTTTTCGATCACTGCCACGCGGCTTCTTTCGGTGGCCAGGATGCGGTGTGTCAATCCTGCCGGTGTGTAGGCATAACCGCGCGCCTGCAGTTCGCTTTGCCCCTCCGGCGTCTGCAATTGAACCGCGCCTTCCATCACGAAAAAAAAGCGCTGCGCTCGCGTGCCCAGCATTTCGCCGCCCGGTTCGAATTCCGCCGTGTACTCGGTAAACCGCGCGCCCATGGCCGGTCCGGCGTGCACAACGGCTGTGCATCCCTTCATGCCCGGCAACATGGTGCGCACAAAGGTATCTGGCGTCAGCAGCAAATGATTCGGTTGTTGCGAGCTTCGTGTACGGCCGAGATTATGCATGGTTTGTCTTTCCGGAAACTCCGCCTCATCATTCAGCCTTGCAATTCAGAACCCGTCGCCCACTGCTCCAGCAAATGGAATCCGCAATCGATTGCTCTTGCCACATCGCCAACATTCACCGCCTCCGCCGGATCGTGGCTGATCCCTCCCGGGGTCCGCAGAAAAATCATGGCGGAGGGAAATTTGGCGGCCATGACCATGGCGTCGTGGCCAGCGCCGCTCACCAGGCGGTAAGGATCGCATCCCGCGCGGTGGACGGCTTGTTCTACCCGACGGACCAGAGGCGGATCCATGGGTACGGCCGGTTGGTCCACCTGCACCTTCCATCCCACCATTAATCCACGACGCTCGGCAATCTCTTCTGCCCGACGAACAAAATAGTCCACTGCCGTGTTTCTCCCCTGGTCATCGCGGTGACGCACATCCAGACTCAATCGCGTTTCTCCGGCGATGACATTGACGGCACCGGGTTTCGCTTGAATCGCGCCCACCGTGGCCACCAATCCGGAGGTAGTCTGGGCCCGGCGCTCGACTACGCTGATCCACTCGGCGGCGGCGGCGAGCGCGTCATGACGAAGATTCATCGGCGTCGTGCCGGCGTGATTGGCGTGACCGATGAAGCTGAATTCCAGGCGGCTCTGACCCACGATGGACTCGACCACTCCGAGGGGACGACCGATGTTTTCGAGCACCGGTCCCTGCTCGATGTGGAACTCCAGGTATCCCAGAATATCTTCCCGCACCGCAGCCTGGGCGATGCTTGCCGGATTCAAACCGAAGTCCACGATCGCCTGACGGACCGAAACACCTGCGGCATCCTGTCGGCTCAACAACGAATCGTCGACCCGACCGACCAGCGCCCGGCTGCCGATGAAGGGCGTCGCGAAGCGAACGCCCTCTTCTTCGGAAAATCCGACGATTTCGATGGCATAGGGAAGCTTGCGGCCGCCGAGGGCACTGAGTAGCGCGACTCCGAGAACGACCCCGAGCACGCCGTCATAGGCGCCTGCGTTCGGTACGGTGTCCAGGTGGGAGCCGATGATCAATCGTGGCGCTGGCATCGCCGCTGCAGGATACAGCCCGCGCAGATTCCCCACCCCATCTATCCGGGTGTCGACCCCGAAAGGTGCCAGCCACGAGGCAATCTCGCGATGGCAATCGCGCATGGGTGCAGACAAAAAAGTGCGGCGAATGCTGCCCACATCTTCACTGAAGCCGGCGAGGGTTTGGCAACGGGCAAGGACCTCGTGGGCCAGGGACTGGCGGTCGTGGCTGGTCGCTTCGAACAATCGTGGTTACCCCTGACGGCGAAGGCGCGCCTGGATGTTGCCGTGTGGTTCGTCCACCGGTACAAAAATTTCATTCGGATTGTCCTGCCCGAAGCGCGAGAGATCGACGAGCAGGCAATGCTTGTTCGGCATCGCCAGTTCGATGTCCTCGATTTCGGCAATTTCTTCGAGCGCGGCCTTGCCCATGGCAAACAGCGTGTGCTGAACCGACTTGCTGTCGTGACCGGCAAAGACCGCGAGCAGGATCTCACGAATCCTCGGCCGCAAGGAACGGTATGCCACACCGGTCCGCGAGTAGTTCCAGTTCGCGCTCACGGCGGTGCCCAGCAGGCGGTCTTTCGCCGGCGCGAGCGTGGTCAGCGGGTCCTGAATGTAACCCTCAAACGCCGAGCCCGATGTTTTCAGGATGACAAGGTTTTCCAGACCGGAGTTGACGGAAAATTCACCGGCTCGGGTGCGCGTGACCCGGGTGGTCTGGTTTTCCCGGCTGGCCTGAATAAATGTCGTGGGTTGAGGCTTTCCGCCGCATTGAAGATGGTCCCAGCTTTTCTCGGCGATGGATACCTCGGCCGCGGACACTTGCGGGTTGCGCTCGAGAAGAAACACGATCAACTCCTTGGCGAACTCCTCCATGCATTCGGCGCCGGAGGTTCGCGCCAGAGAATAGATCGTATTTTTCATCGTGTCGGTGGGAAGGATCTTGCTGTTGTCGGCGTCAACAAAGCAAGCAGCAAAATCCCCTTGCAACAGGACTTCCACGGTCCACTCGCGCAGATCATGCCAGGCGCCATGGCGTTTCACCTGCACGAGCCGTACCCGTGATTTCCCATATCGGTTCTCGGCCACCCGAATCATGATTTTCGACTCCATGCTTCAGCTCCCTCGATATGTGCTGAAGCCGTAAGGGCTCAGCAGCAATGGGAGATGAAAATGCTGCTCACCGTCCCGCACCTGAAAAGTAATCTCCACCACTGGATACAAGCTCTCGAGGTCGCGTGCCGCGAAATAGGCCGCGGTGTCGAAACTCAGGCGATACACCCCGGCACTCAACCCCTCCTCCTCCGGCAGCAAGCGAGAGCAGCGACCGTCCCGATCGGTGCGAGCCGAGGCGAGCAGCCGCCAGTGACCGGCGTATTGCCGCTCGACGCGCAGGGGAACGTTGGGCGCCGGCTGGCCCAGAGAAAGATCGAGAATATGCGTTGAAATTTGGGTCATGATTGAAGCCACTTTCTTAGACGAATCTGCGTGATCTGTCTCTGCTCCTCCGCCGCTTCTTGAAGCTCGGTGCGCCCGTCATTGCCCAGTCTGCGCTGCAGGATCTGCAGAAGTTGCTGCGGGCTTTTTCCCGTCGCACACACGATAAAGATTCGCTTGAACCTGCGCTCGTACTCCCGATTTCCGTCCGCCAAGGCACGCTTTACCGCCTCGTCGGCCCCCGCCACCGGGCGCTGCTCCTGTTTTGACCAAGCTGCCGACTGCTGAGTCGCCGCCGCCGGCGTGGTTGATTCTCCAATGCGGGGATGGCTGTCGAAGGCATCCCGCCAATCCGATTCCGCTAAGCTGCGCCAAATTTCATCCGACGCGGCGAGAAGCGCGGCTTCGTTGGAGACGGGTCTTCGTGCCACCATGGCCAGCGCCCAAGCTTGCGAGCCACAGCACGGCAGTATCTCATTGACGGCCGCCGCCAAGGGGAGAAAATTCCAGCGCGCCAGAATCTGGCTCATAAGACCTTCTGCTGGTCGCGCAGTTGCTCGAGAAATTCCGCCACCAGATTGCTTGCCACGGCGGTGCGGTATCGCGCGGTGGATCGAATGTCATCAATCGGCTGGATCGCGGCGGCAGTCATTTTCTTCGCCCGCTGCACCAGTTGCGGTTGGATCGATTTTCCCTTCGCCAGCTGCTCGACTTCGGTTAATCGCAGGGGAATAGGTGCCACGCTGCCGAGCGCAAGGCGTATATCGTCAATGGTGTTCTCAGTCGCACCCGCGCGAAGGCGCCCCAGCGCGGCAATGCAAACTTTCGCGATGGCCTGCGCATTACGCGCTCCCACTTTGCGCGAATAGTGAAAATAACCCGAAAAGCTGCGCCGAAGACAGACGGCCCGAATCAGTTCCTGCGGCGCCAGCCTCAGCTTCTTATAGCCGGTGTGGAATCCGAGGTAGGGCACCCGGCGTTCGCCAGCCAAAGAAACCAGAATCAATTCCGCCTCGTAGGCGAGCAGTGCCGGCAGGGAGTCTCCGGCAGGGGAGGCATTGGCAATGTTGCCTCCCAGGGTTCCACGATTCTGATTCGCGATTCCGCCGGTCCAGCGCGCAGCACTCGCCAGCAACGGAAACTCCCGCGCAATCACTGGATGTTCCCGCAGATTGGTGTAAGTGCACCCTGCGCCAATCGTGACTTCGTCGGGCCGGACGTCGATGCCGCGCAACTCGGCCAAATTCCAAATGCTGACCAACTTCCGCGACTGCAGTTTTCCGGCGGCGTAGAGCACCATCACATCGGTGCCTCCGGCGATCGGAAGCCACTGGCCCGGCTCCCCCGCCAGCAGTGACACGACCGCCTGCAGGGTGCCCGGCGCAATCAGTTCGTAGTCGGCGGGATCGGATCTCATCGGCCGGTCCTTGGCCGCGCCGCCTGCGCCACGGCCTCAAAGATCTGCATGTAACCGGTGCAGCGGCAAAGATTTCCGCCCAACGCTTCTCGGATATCCTCGAGCGTCGGCGCCGGCTGCTTGCGCAACAGATGGCTGGCACTCAGAATCATTCCCGGGGTGCACATGCCGCATTGCGCGCCACCGCATTGCAAGAAGGCTGCCTGCAGCGCGCTGGCTTCGGGGTCGTCGGCAACGCCTTCGATGGTAATCACCTGAGCGTCCGCCGCCTGCAGCGCCGGAATCAGGCAGCTGTTCACCAATTGTCCGTCCATCAAGATTGCGCAAGCACCGCATTCACCTTCGCCACAGCCTTCCTTGGTGCCGGTTAGCCCAAGCTGCTGTCGCAGGACATCCAGCAATCGTTCCATGGGATGGATGCGAACGGTTTCCAACTTGCCGTTTACGGTAAAGGATAGCTCGCGCTGGTGGCGCTTCTCGCAGGCCTGGCTCATGGCTCCCCGCGGGCGGAAATTGCTTCCAAGATGTCTTCCGGCAAAACTGGAATCGAATCGAAGCGAGTGCCAAGCGCAGCGGCGATGGCGTTCGCGATCGCCGGCGCCGGACCGTCCATCGGAAGCTCGCCGATGCCCTTGGCGCCGTAGGCTCCGTGGAGATTACCCATTTCCTCGAAAAAGACGCGAATCGGTGGAAGGTCGGCCGAGGTCGGCATAATGTAATTTGTCATCTGGCCGTTCTGCATCCGTCCATTTTGCCAGACTACCTTTTCATACAAGGCAAAGCCGATTCCCTGGGCCACGCCGCCGGCAATTTGGCCCCTCGCCAAGACGGGATGAAGCACCCTTCCGATTTCCTGCAGGGCGACAAAATCTTCCACCGTCGCACTGTAGGTTAAGAGGTTCACTTCAACTTCCGCAATGTAAATTGCCCATGCGAAACTGGCATAGGCCTCGCCACGGTACTTCTGATCATCCCAGAAGACGCCCGCCGGAGACTCGTAATGCGCGTAGGACCGCAGTTCGCCGTGGGCCGCAACGTACTGCCGGCAAGCCTGGCGAAATTCCTCGCCCGAGTAGGACTCGCCCAATCCGCCGCCAGCCCGCAAGGTTTGCCTGATTCCCAAAGCCGCCGACCGCACCAGACTGCCGACAACCATGGCAGTCCGCGAGGCCACGGTCGGTCCGCTGTTTGGCACCAGATTCGTGTCCGGCGGCGCAATTCGAACATCCTCGTACGAAATACCCAGCGCTTCGGCGGCGATTTGGCAGAGCACGGTGTTGGTTCCCTGGCCGAACTCGGTGCTCGAAACCAGTACGCGTACGCCTCCATCGGCACAGCCTTCCACTGCCACCACCGAGGCGAGATAGCGCTCGCCCGAACCGGTAAAACCAGCGCCATGCAGAACGGCGGCAATACCCATGCCGCGCTTGCTTCGACCCAGAGGGTTTTCTTGCCGGAAGCGGGCTTTCTTTGCCGTGTAGTCGGAAAGTTCGAGGGCCCGGTCCAGCAGCTTTCCGAGGTCAATGTCTTCGCGGATCGCTTGTTCGGTGGTCGTAGTCTGACCGGGCTTCAGAAAATTGCGACGCCGGATTTCTACGGGAGAAAGCCCCACGGCCTCGGCAATACGATCCATGTGCCGTTCCATTGCAAACAGGCTTTGCGGCGCTCCAAAGCCGCGAAACGCCCCATGCGGCGGCATGTTGGTCGCCACGGCCTTGCCGCGGATGCGCACACTCGGCCAGTAGTAGGGCCCGCCGGCATGGATGACGCCACGCGACAGGACGACGGAAGACAGCGTCGCGTAGGCGCCGCCGTCAATCGTGAAGTCGATCTCGCCGCCCAGAATCGTTCCATCCTTGGTCACCGCCGTGCGGTGACGCGTGCGGGAAGGATGGCGCTTGGTGGTTGCCGTCATATCTTCCAGACGGTCGTACACCATTTTCACGGGATGTCCAGATTTCATCGCCAACAGCGTCGCATGGCTCGCAATCATCGAGGGATAGTCTTCTTTGCCCCCGAAAGCGCCTCCGGTCTCGGCCTGCACCACACGGACCTTGTCGGCAGGCAGATCGCACAATGCCATGAGAGCTTTGTGCACATAGTAGGGGCATTGCAGAGAACCCCAGACCGTAATTCCGTGCTCGGTGTCGAAAGCTGCGATTACACCGTTGTTTTCGATATAAAGCTGCTCCTGCGCGCCGGTGGCGTATTCGCCCTCGACGATAAAATCGGCTTTTGACCAGATTTCATCGAGATCGCCCTTGGCGATCAAGAACCTCTTGAATGTGTTGTCGGTTCCCCAGATGACCTGCGCGCAACGCTCGCTTTCTTCCATGGTGAAAATCGCCGGCAACGGTTCGTACTCGATGCGGACTGCATCCACAGCCTTTCTGAGGAGATGCCGGTCGGGGTGAGCCAACAGCAGGATGGGTTCCTCGGGATGATTGACCCTTTCGTTCGCCAGGCAGGGTTGATCGTCTCCGATCAGGGCAATGCAATTTTGGCCGGGAATATCTTTCGCCGTGACGCTAACAAAGTCGCTCCAGTCGACCTGCGGGTCGAAGGCAATGTTCCGGATCAGGCCGCGCGGAATCTGGCTGCGTACGGTCGCGCCATAGAGCATTCCCGGCATGCTCAGGTCGTCAATGTAGCGGGCGGCGCCGGTCACCTTGTCCCGGCCTTCCTTGCGCGGTACGGAGCTGCCGATGATGTGCTCTTCTGTCATACGAAGCCGCTTCTACAAGCTCAACTTGTGAGCATGGTTCGAGGCAAGCGAAAGATCGGAACCGCGTCGCAAAATGCAGATCCTTCGCTCCGCCCGGGATCACGAAGATTTCGTCAGGGCCTGAATCCCCGCGCCGTCGCTAGCGCTCGACTTCCCGCCCCCTTCGCTCGGCGTAGAAACGTCCATCGCGGAAGACGCACTGCCCGCGCAGATAGGTGGCTTTCACGACGCCGCGCAGTGTTTCCCCCAGGTACGGAGACACCGGATACCGATAATACAGCCGATCTTCCTCGACCACGAATTCTTCGTCCGGCTCGAAGACAACAAAGTCCGCATCATAGCCTTCGGCAATCCGCCCCTTGCGGGCGCTCAATCCGCACAATCGAGCCGGGGATTCGGCCATCCAGCGAGCGAGATCGCGCAAGCCGAATCCGCGCCGGCCGGCCTCGGTCCACATCAGGGGCAAGGCCAGCGAAAGACTGGCGATGCCGCCCCATGCGGTTTGGAAATTTTTCTCCTCAAACCGCTTCATCGCAGGCGGACAAGGCGAGTGATCGGTTGCCACCAGATCGATGATGCCGTCTCCCAAACCCCGCCATAATGCTTCGCGATTGGCGCGCGAGCGAATGGGCGGTGCGCACTTGCACAAGGTGGCGCCGTCCAAAATCTCTTCGGCACAGAAATGCAAATAGTGGGGACAAGTCTCCACACTGACGGGAAGCCCTTCCGCTCGCGCGGCAGACAATTCTCTCAGTGCGTCCGCCGCCGAGAGATGCACAATGTGCAACCGGAATTGGTACTCGCGACACAGCGACAGCAGCAACCGGATGGCGGCCAGTTCCGCCGCCTCCGGCCGCGATTGCAGATAGGTCGTATAGCGGCTCCAATCGGCATCGCGCAGATGGCGCGTTGCTTCCTCCACCGGGCCGGGAAGTTCGGCATGGACCAGCAGCGGCAATCCCGATCGGGCCACGTGGGGCAAGGCCTCGCGCAGTTCAGGCTCGGTGACCATGGTGAAGCCATCGATGCCGGGATGGATCAGAAAGCACTTGAACCCGGGCACGCCCGCCGCCGCCAGCGCTGCCAGATCGGCCTGATTGTCGCTCACCACGCCACCCCAGGCCAACCAATCGACCAAGCACCGCCCCGCGGCCGCACCCCGCTTGGCGGCAAGCGCGGCGACGGTGGCGGTCGGTGGCAAACAGTTGAGCGGCATATCGACCACGGTGGTGTAACCTCCCGCGGCTGCCGCTTGCGTTGCCGTTTCAAACCCTTCCCACTCGCTTCGTCCCGGATCGTTAATATGCAGGTGAGAATCGACCAGTCCCGGCAGAATCACCCGGTCGCGCAAGTCATGAACCAGGGCGTCGGCCGGCGTCTGATCGGCAGGAATCACGCCGCCAATCTTCCCATCGCGCACGAGGATCGCTCGCGGGTGAATCCCATCCGGGGTCACAACCCGGCGCGAAACAAAAAGCTGCCCGTCCATGCCCGAGCCTATCGTGCCTTCCCCGCTTTTTCAACTTTTCCGTGCTGGCCACAGCGCAGGGAGAAAAGGTTTGCGTATTTCCTCGCCCCGCTTATACTTACTCTCTCAACTGCGGCTGCGAAACAGTCCATGATGACCGATTTGCGCGCAAAGGTATGGGCAGATAAGATCAGCACGCCCTTGACGTTTACGCGATGACGGAACGAAGCCACATGGACGAAGCTTTCATGGCCCGCGCCATTCAACTTTCGCTCGAGAACGTTCGCTCCGGAAGCGGAGGTCCTTTTGGCGCCGTGGTCGTGAAGCACGGCAACATCGTTGCCGAAGCCGCCAATCAAGTGACGGCAACCAACGATCCCACGGCGCACGCCGAGGTGCTCGCCATTCGCCGGGCCTGCGAGAAGCTTCGCTTCTTCGAACTCAAGGGTTGCGACCTTTACACCTCCTGCGAACCTTGCCCCATGTGTCTGGGGGCGATCTACTGGGCCCGTATTGATAACGTTTATTTTGGTGGCTTCGCCGCCGACGCCGCGAAGGTTGGGTTTGACGATTCGGCCATCTACGCCGAGTTCACCCAGCCGCACGCCGAGCGCGAAATTCCTATGATTCAGATGATGCGGGACCAGGCCCTGGCGGCATTTCGAGCATGGGAACAGTATCCGGGCAAGATCCGTTATTGAACCAGCAACTCGAGCGTGCGCTTCCATAGCGTGTTCGGAGTCAGCGGCGGAAGCCTTCCAAACCGGGAAGACCATTGATCGAGCGTTACTTCAAACTCGCCGAGAACAAAACCACTGTTAAACAGGAAATGCTGGGCGGCCTCACGACCTTTGTAACCATGGCTTACATCATTGTCGTGAACCCGCAGATTCTGGCGCAGGCGGGAATGCCGCCGGAAGGCGTTCTCTTTGCCACCTGCATCTCGGCCGCTGCAGCCACATTGGTGATGGGCCTCTATGCCAACTACCCCATCGCTCTGGCGCCGGGGATGTCGCTGAACGCATACTTCACATATGCCGTCTGTCTCAGCATGCACGTTCCCTGGCAGACTGCGCTGGCGGTGGTCTTTTTCTCCGGAACCGTGTTTCTCCTGCTGACCGTGACCCGCGTGCGCGAACAGATCGTCAACGGTATGCCCGACTGCCTCAAACACTCCACTGCGACCGGCATCGGAATGTTCATCGCGTTCATTGGGTTGCGCAACGCCAAACTGGTGGTTGCCAATCCTGCCACCTACGTCGGCCTTGGCCACTTTTCAGACAAGGAAGTGCAAACCGCTTGCTTCGGGCTGGCGCTGACCATTGTGCTCATGGCGCGAAAAATCAACGGTGGGATTCTGATTGGCATCCTAGGGACCACCCTGCTCGGCATTCTGCGGGGACTGTCCCAGTGGCCCTCGGCGATCGTGTCTCTGCCCCACCCATCGTCCACGTTTATGAAACTAGACTTTCGCGGGGCGATCCATCTCGGCTTTCTGGAAATCCTGTTCGCATTCTTGTTCGTCGATCTGTTCGACAACGTGGGCACCCTGGTCGGCGTATGCGAGCAGGGAGGCTTTATCCAAGATGGCAAGATTCCCCGCGTGGGCAGGGCGCTGGTGGCCGATGCAGTGGGCACTTTGTTTGGCTCCTTGACGGGCACGTCGACGGTCACCAGTTATATCGAAAGCGTGGCCGGAGTGGCCGCGGGAGCGCGCACCGGTCTCAGCAACGTTGCCGTCGCCGGTCTGTTCCTGATGGCCACTTTCTGCTCGCCGCTGGCCACCGCCATTCCGGCCTACGCCACAGCGCCCGCACTCATTCTGGTGGGCGCGCTCATGACCCAATCCATTTCGCACATTGAATGGAACGACTTCAGCGAGGCCGTGCCGGCTTTCATCACCATGATTGCCACCCCGTTGACCTTCAGCATCGCGACCGGCCTCAGCTTGGGACTGATTTCCTATACCGTGGTCAAACTGGCGATTGGAAAAGTCCGTGAGATAACCGCGCTGATCTGGATTCTGACCGCACTCTTCGTTCTGCGGTACATCTATCTCGCCGCCACCTAGTCCGGCAAGGTCCAAAAAGTGGACCGCGTATAAAAGGGAACAGCCCGTCACTCGGCTGCGGGCGCTCCGTGAGGCCTGGGACAGGAGCGCCCGCCCCCATTTTTGGGCAAAAATCAGGCGCTCGATCGAAGGTCACTGCCGGGGAGGACGGCCTTGCATCCTCTGTTGCATTTGCTGCTGCTGCTGTTGCTGCCTTTGCCGCAACTGCTGGGTCTGTTGCTGGTGCCGCTGCTCGACCTGCTGCTTGTTTGCCGCGTTCGCGTTCTGTTTCGCGATCTTCTCGTCTTCCTTCTCTTGCTGCTGCTGGAGTTTCTGCCGTTCCTTCTGCTGCGCGGCGTACTGTTTGTCCTGCTGCTTCTGGTACTTTTGGTCTAGTTTCGGGTCTCCCGTATGAGGAGCGGGAGGGCGTTCGGCTGGCGGCAGATCTCGAACATGGCCCGGAGTGCTGGCTTGAGCACCGTTCTGAACGTTGCCACGGTCGCTACCGCGCGTGTAAGGGCCACCCGCCTCTCTCGCCTGTATGACGTTGCTGCCTTTGAATTCTCCAGGTCTGGATGTCGCCGCCACGGGCGGCTTGCCCTGATTGATCGCGGCACGTTGCTGCGGGTTCGACCGCGCTTCCTGCATGTGCTGGAGTTGAGCAGAGACCGGACCGATATGTCGGTGGTGCGAGGCAGCCTCCTGTTCCGGCGTCGGCCGCGCACTGATCCCGCCTTGGCCGCCGTTGTAGCTCACCCGGTTCCCGCCGGCGTTATCGACCACCGTCGTGTTGTAGACATTGTGAATGGTAGTGACGTTGACATTGGTCACCGACCGATTGTAGAAGAAGTGCCCGTTGTCCCAGCGGCCGCCCCCGCAGCCGGTTCCGAAGTAGCCGAAGCCGTAGTTGATTCCGCCATAGAATCCGATTTGCGGGCCCCAGTAACCGTCATAGAAGACAAAGCTGTCGCCGCCCCATCCCCAGTAGCCCGGCGTCCAAAGGAACCCGACCTCCGGAGCCATGACCCAAGTGCCCGGCACCCAATAGTAATCGTCAAAGTCATCGCCCCAAGCCCAGTACCCGGGTGTCCAGAGATAACCGTCGCCGGGACAAAGCGGCTGATCATAGATGGGAAGGGGAGGCGGGCCGACGGTGATCACTATACCGACCCGTGCGGAGGCCGCAGCCGACATGCACAACAGCAACACAACTGTTAAATTGGCGCCGAACAAGCCTATCTCGCACCTTCAGACTCAACCTTTGTAAGGATCGAGATGGGTAGGCATCCTGCCGGGCGGTTGCACTCTACCATTAACGGACTAAGCGGCGGTGCGCCGTCCACCCACCAGGTCAACAACAAATACGATCAACGCCACCACCAAGAGGAGATGTATCAGGCTCCCGGCGACGTGAAGAGTCAATCCCAGCAGCCACATGATCACGAGAATCGCGACGATTCCCCAGGCTAATCGCATACATTCTCCTCTCGACTGGGTCGAGCTTATTCGGTGCCGAGGCGACCGCCAATCCGCTGCGCCACTTAGCTGCAGCAGGGACATCCTGTATGCGACTAAGAGGGTGGATGGCAAAAGATACAAGAAATATAAGAAGTAGTAGTAAAAGGAGCAATTGGAGTTATAGAAAAAAGAAGAACAACAACAACGAAGATAAGGCGATAGCTCCACCGGGTGGCTTGGGTGCCTTTGCCGCCTGCCGTCGGGCACTCTGACATTGTTCTCGGACCACGATTGCAACGATTGTTCTACACGAACACCCCCCATCACTTACGGTCGGCACTCGATAGACCGTTGCCTGCCACGTTCGTAAGCTGCGAGGTGAAATTGCGTCCGGAAGCTCGTGGTTGCGCAAGATCCACAATGCACGCTCTGTTGAAAGGAGACGCAAGTGAACAGCCCCGCCCGCACCCCCTCCACGATAGGATCGGATTCTGCGGTGATTCAACTCGCTCAGCAAGGTGATTCGAATGCATTCGCCACGCTGTTCAATACACACAAGGCGCGCATCTATTCCCTGTGCTTGCGCATGACGAACAACGTCGCCGAGGCTGAGGATCTGACGCAGGAAGCGTTCCTGCACGCTTTTCGGAAGTTGTCGACGTTTCGCGGAGAATCGGCACTCTCCACCTGGCTGCACCGCATCGCCGTCAATACGGTACTCATGCATTTTCGGAAGAAGTGGCCGTGTCAGTTTTCACTGGATGCGCCCCGCAGCAACAACGACGAGGAAGCCAAGCCGGCGCGCCGCGAACCGGGCATCGCGGACGGGCGCCTGGAGGGTTCGGTCGATCGCGTGGCATTGGCACGCGCCATCAGCACGCTCTCCGACGGATATCGGACTATTTTCTTGCTGCACGAGGTTGAGGGCTACCAGCACCGCGAAATTGCGGAACTGTTGGGGTGTTCCGTGGGCACTTCCAAATCACAGCTTCATAAGGCAAAGCTGCGCATACGGGAATTGCTCGCTGACCCCATGCCGATCTCCTGCCGTCAGAGTGGGGCTGCTCTGCACCGTGTTGCACCGTTTGCGCCGAAGATCGAAAGCTGGCCTTTACCGGCGAGCGCGCGGTCGAATCTTGGCCTTGTGAGGCCGATGGCACAGCCCAATGGGTAACTGGGCCAACCCTGCTCCAGCATGTCTGCCGTCGACCTACAGTTCGAACCGGATGGAGCCAACCGCGGTTGGCGACTAGAGTGTGGATTGAACAAAATCATCCAGGTGCTCGGATTGGGCACAGAAGAGGTCACTCAATGTATCTCCCTTCGCTAAGAAAATACCTTCTGACGCTGAGCACCGTGGCACTGCTCTCGGCCAGTTTGTGCTGGGCGGCTGACGACAAAGACGAATCGGACATTCACAAGCGTATTGACGCCTCGGCGAACGTTCTCAACGAGATCATGGCAACCCCTGACAAAGCCATCCCCGACCGCATTATGGACGATGCGAAGTGCATTGCTGTCGTGCCTTCCATGATCAAGATCGCCATCGGCTTTGGCGGTAACCACGGTAAAGGAGTAGCCACCTGCAGAACGGCGAGCGGCTGGAGCGCGCCTGCGCCCTTCAGCATTACCGGTGGCAGCTGGGGGCTGCAACTGGGCGGCCAGGCCGTCGATCTGGTCATGGTGATCACCAATGACGAGGGGATGCAGCACCTGCTTTCGACAAAATTCAAACTTGGCGCCGATGCATCCGCCGCGGCCGGGCCGGTCGGTCGCGATGCGACTGCCGGAACCGATGCGAAGATGAGAGCCGAAGTGCTCACCTATTCTCGGACCCGCGGACTGTTTGCCGGTATTGACCTGTCCGGGGCGGTGATCAGCCAGGATAAGGATGAGACGCGGATTCTGTTCGGTAAAATGGTGCCGTTTGCGACCATTCTCAATGGAAAAATTGCACCCCCTGAAGGAAGTGGCGCCTTTCTGGCGGCGGTACGAAAATATTCCACGCAGGCCAAGGATCAAGCCGCAAACACGGAGCCCAAGCAGTGAGGTCGGGGCCAAAACAGCGAGCGGCCAGCCGTGATGGCTGGCCTTCGCAAGACGACTCGGGCGAGATGAATGGCGGCTCTCGGAATCGCACGGATTCGGAGGCCGGGGGTGCAATTTTCCGGCAAGGAGAGATCCATGCTCACGATTTTGCTGGTGATCCTGATTCTGATGCTGGTGGGTGCTTTGCCGGCGTGGCCGCACAGCAGAGGGTGGGGATATTACCCCAGCGGCGGTCTGAGCCTGGTGCTAGTCATCGTGCTGGTCTTGATGCTGCTCGGACGGGTGTAGCGATTCAAAATACCCATCAACCCGCCGGCAATTTACGCGGGTCCGGATCTGGGGAGGGGTCTGATCGTTCGGGGAGAGCAGCCTTCCGGTCGCGCTCGGCAAATGCATCGAGGATCTGATTCACCAGAGAGAGTAGCTTTCCAGCGTCGGGCTCTTCTGCTGCCGCGGCACAAAGTTCGCGCCAGTCCCCACCGTTGATTTCCATACGCGTTGACTCCCTTCTCTGTCGATAGGGAACTGAGTGCAACCTCAGTGCCATACGGCGCGTTGCCGGTTACGACCTTCGGCCGCGGAAGCCGACGAAGTGGCTCGCGGCCTGTTTTGAAGAAGTTGCGCGGGAATGGAGAAGTGACTTCCGAACCTGCGACGAGTAGAGAGCAAACACGTCCCTACCGTGTAATTTTGCCAGAGCTCCCCGACGATCAGGTATACAGAGGCCATCGTGCCGTCTTCTGCTCCCGGGAGTCGCTGACGATAGTGACCGATTCTGGGAAGTCGCGCTCGACCGTGTCGCGACCAGTCCTACCGAGCGTTGAGCGTTACCCTCAAGCCACAGGCTACGTGCGATGGGACGCACAGTCCGATCAATTTCCTCCTTGTCAGACAATCATTCCAACAGCTTTCAGGTCGCAATCCCGTTTGCCAGTCAGTCGGCCGCGGTGGCGGGCGTCTCTCCCATTTGATCGGAGAGGGGGATGGTTGTCGAAATCAAGGTGCCGGGGTAGCAAGGTTGGATGCTGAGGTGGCCGCCCAGTTCGCGCGTGCGCTCCTGCATGCCCGCCAGACCAACTCCGGAGTTGGTGCCCTGCATCTGAAAGCGCCGAAGCAATTCCGGTGCAATTCCTTTTCCGTAGTCTCGAACCTGGAGCACGATCCGACCTGGCAACGACCGAATGATCACTTCCGCTTTCGTACTGCCCGAATGGCGGTGAATGTTGATGAGAGCCTCCTGCAGGATGCGAAACAGTCCTAGCGCCACTGGTTTGGGAAGGTTCCCCGCGTCCTCGAGCTTGGAGGTATTGATTTCAATACCGCTCCGCCGCCCAAATTCTTCCAGATACCATTTTGCGGCAGAAGAAAGTCCCGCTTCTTCTAAAAGCGGAGGATGCAGCAAATGCGAAATCGTGCGTGTTTCGGCGATCGATTGATCGAGAAGTTGAATTGCCTCCGCCAGAAGGTCGTCCTTGCGTCGCGCGGCGAACATTTCCAGATTCATCTTTGCTCCCACCAGGCTCTGGCCTAAGCTGTCGTGCAGTTCGCGGGAGAATCTGCGGCGTTCCGCGTCTTGCAACTGCAACAGCTGAACGGTGAGGCGGCGGAGTGATTGCTCGCTATCGCGAGCAAGCGTTTCGGCATGTTCCCGAGCCTTGAGTTGGGATGACAGAAGACGGTGGTGGATCGCAATCAGTCCGATGGCCAGCAGAAACGTGCCCGACAGGGTAGCAACCATGAGGTAAAATATCCGATACGACGCGGTTCTCCGAATCTCCAGCAGACGCTGTTCCTCCTTGCGCATCTGCTGCACGACCGAGTCCATTTCAGAAACCAGCGACAGGCTCGAAAGATCCAAATCGGACTGGCTCTTGTCGTCGTGCGGTGATTGCATATCCAGCCTGATCGATTCCCGCAACATGGCCACCCGGCGGTTCACCAGGTCTTCCAGTTGTGAGCAGAGGGCCTGCTGTCGGGGATTATCGCGCGTCACTTCCCGCACCTGTGTGAGATCCCGCGAAATCTCGGGCACGGCCGATTCGAACTGCTGCAAGAAGCTTCTGTCCTCCGTCATTACGTAGCCCTTGCGGGCGCGCCCAGCCCGTACGACTGCCAGATCAACTTCGCTCAACGCTGCCCGGACGTCCTCGGTGTGCGCCACCCACTTTTGATTCTCCACCAGACGCGCGATGGTGAGGTATGCCGCGAGTCCGCTCAGTAACAGCAGAACTATGGCTGATACGAGGACGGTCTGAGCTTTGTCGGTGGGAGGCATAGTTTGTGACGGGCAATCCAGTGCCGCGGAGTTTGTCCTCTAAAGGTCCGAACGCCTCGATTCCCGGAATGAAGGTTTCTGCTCCGTGCGGGCGTTCTGGTCATAATGGCCGAATTGCTTCGTCTAGGGATCTACAGGATATCCTGTATTCGCGACCGCTCGCCCGCGGCATTAGAGTGTCAGTGGCGCTAGATTAAGGGATCCGCGGTTGCTTTGGCAACCGCCACACGTGGGGTTGAGCCAAGGAGTTTGGGTACCATGATCGGATCGGACTATCGACATGAACAGCATGGGTAGCTCGGACCACAAGACGCCCGTGATCCACGACTCGCACTGGGTGCATTTCTACGCCGAGGATGGACCCTTGCTCGACCAGTTGAGTGGTTTTCTCGGGTCCAATCTTGCAGCCGGCGGAGCTGCCGTCGTCATCGCCAGCGAGGAGCATCGGAAGGGGCTCTATCAGCGGCTGCGGTCGCAATCTCCCGAGGCCGCGACCGCCTTCGAGAGTGGCCGTTATCTTGCCCTGGACGCTGCCGCAACCCTGGCCAAGTTTATGCGCGGCAACTCGCCGGACGCGTCGCTATTTGCCGAAATCGTGGGAACGATTATGGTACAAGCCGCTGCCTCGACCCAGGGACAACCGGGTCCCTCGACGGTCGCGTTTGGAGAAATGGTAGCTTTGTTGTGGGCGGGTGGAAATGCGGAAGCGGCGATCCGTGTCGAACAGCTGTGGAATGGCTTGGCTAGGACTTACCCCCTGTCCCTGCGTTGCGCCTACCCGATTCGCTCCTTTGATCGCGAGGAGCACAGCGACGTTTTTCTGAAGATATGCGCCGAACACTCGCACGTTGTGCCGGTGGAGACCTACACGGCGTTGGTCGGCGAAGAACAGCGCGCTCGCAGCGTCACTCGGTGGCAGCAGAAAGCGCTGGCGCTCGAGACCGAGATCGCCGAGCGCAAGAAAGTCGAACAGATGCTTCGTCGCGCCAAGGCGGAGCTGGAATCTCAGGTGGAGCAAAGAACCACGGCATTGCGGCAGTTGTCGTCGCGCTTGCTCAGCTTGCAGGACCACGAACGTCGCCGAATTGCGCGGGAGCTGCACGACAGTTTGGGGCAGTGCTTGGTCGGCTTGAAACTGAACGTGGATCTGCTTCGCCAGTCGCCCTCGCAGGAGCCATTGTGGAACGAAGCAGACAAGCTGCTGCGGCAATGCCTCGCCGAAGTGCGTACGCTTTCCTATCTGCTGCATCCACCCACGATGGATGCCGCCGGGTTTTGTTCGGCCGCTCGCTGGTATGTGGAAGGGTATGGACAGCGGAGCGGACTGACGGTGTCCCTGGAGTTGCCCGACGATCTCGGACGCCTGCCTGATGCGGTTGAGCTAGCCCTATTTCGAGTGCTGCAGGAGGCGATGACCAACGTCCACCGGCACTCCGGCGCTTCTGCGGCCGAGGTCCGGATCTCGAAAGAAGCCGGCGAGATAATCTTGCAGGTGAAAGATAACGGATGCGGAATCCCGCTAGCGCTGCTGGAAAATTTTCAGACCACGGGGATGGGAATGGGGGTGGGACTGGCTGGCATCCGTGAACGCGTGCGGGAGCTGGGTGGCAAGTTGATACTTCAATCGGAGCCAGCTTGCACCTCGATCCAGGTTCGCCTGCCGCTTACAACCATCTCCTCGACCGACTCCCCAATTCCGGTCCCGCAGCCGCGCTCCGATGCCAGGAAAAGCGCGTCGCCGGAAGGAGCAGAAGAGCAGAATGCATCGAGTCTAGCCATGAGCGCAGCCAAGCCATAACGGTCCCAATGGACTGCCGAATGAACGCCCAGTCCGGAACGAGCTGGCCGGTTCTCCCCGAAATGGGCCGGTACAAGCCAAACGGTTGAACGAGGTGAGAAATGAAACTACGGATCCTAATCGCTGACGATCACGAGGTTGTACGCCGCGGACTGTGTACCCTGCTCCAATCCCATGAAGGCTGGGAGATTTGCGGAGAAGCGAACGACGGACGAGAGGCCGTGGAGATGGCCAAACAGTTGAAACCCGACGTCGTGATTCTCGACGTGGGCATGCCGAATCTGAATGGATTGGCGGCCGCACGTCAGTTGACGCAACAGGACGCCACGCAGAAGATCCTCGTCCTCACGATCACGGATTCCGATCAGGTGATCCGAGAGGCTCTCGACGCCGGTGCTCGCGGCTTTGTCCTGAAATCGGACGCTGCGCGCGATCTGGTATCGGCCGTGGAAGCCTTGCAGCGCGACCGCATGTTCTTCACCCCGCGGGTGAACGATATGGTGTTGGCCGGCTTTCTCGACAAGGGATCGAGTGTGTTTGACGGGGACTCTTCGAAGCTGCCGAAATTGACTCCGCGGGAGAGTGAAGTGATTCAGCTCCTGGCCGAGGGGAAAAGCTCCAAGGAAGTCGCCTGTTTTCTCAACCTCAGCACCAAGACGGCGGAGACCCATCGCAGTAACATCATGCGCAAACTCGGCTTTCACTCGATCCGAGACCTGGTGGTGTATGCCGTCAAGAACAACATCATTCAGGTGGAGCTCCCCCCTCAGGGAACGGATTCGTCTCCTCTTACAGAACGAACCGTAGCCTGAAGGCGAAAAAAGGGGAAGCCGCCAAGCGGCTTCCCCGACGAGCTGCGACCGATCTAGCTCGCTTTGCGCCTTGCGACAACTTCGTGGGTACTGGGCACACTGGCATTCCAGTCGTCCACTTGCTTTTGCGCCACTTCGCGCGCAATCCCGTATCGTTCTTGAATCTTTCCGACCAGTTGGTCGTGCTTTCCGTCCACGACGTCAATGTCATCATCGGTCAACTTGCCCCAACGTTCCTTGACCGACCCCTGTAGCTGCTTCCATTTGCCTTGCAGTTGGTCCGAGTTCATTTTGTATTCTCCTTAATAATTTGAGTTGGAGAGCCGCCTGACTTCTGACAGAACCTAAACGGCTCGGGGAAGATCTCTGACGACCGTAGCTTCGTCAGACTTGCTTTCTCTGGTGGAGGAAATATCTTGGGCTCCGGTCGCTTCGAGGATCTGCTTCGCCTTTTTTGTCCATTCCGAACTATCGGAATGAACCGACAGCAGAATGCCACCATCCTTGACCCGACCTTCATAGCGCTTGGCCTCGTATTCGGGGATTCCCAGCCCCACCAGCGCTCCGGTAATACCGCCGACCGCTCCCCCCACGCCCACTCCGGCGAGAGCCGCCATGATCGGCCCCGCGGCAACAAAGGGACCCAATCCAGGAATTGCCAGGAGGCCGACCCCTACAAGCCATCCGAGCGCTCCGCCCAAAACTGCTCCCGTGCCAGCTCCGGTTGTGGCCCCTTCGGGAGCCTTGGTGCCTTTTTCGTGAGCGAATTCCCTGGAGCCTGCGTTTTGCGGAAAGAGGACGGAAATATCCCGATTGCTGAAGCCGGCTGCCTTCAGGCCAACGACGCCGCTCTCGACATTCGAGTAGCTAGGATAGATACCAAACACCGCTGTGTTCTTTTCAGACATGTAGATTCTCCTTGGATTGGCGCGCGTATGAGACGGGCGTGCGCCTGCGACAGTTCACTTCGTTGCCTGGATGGCCAATTCGCTGGTCACATTGCTTTCCCCCAATTCCGGCGGCCTTGGCCTCGACCGACTGCTTCTCATCCTCCGAACGCACCGGGCCCTTCAGCGTTACCTGGCCATGTTGGGTGATGATTTTCACGTTGTGCGCGTTCCTCATTTGGGTGTGGCCGAACGGCCTGGAAAATGCCCCTCCCGGCCTCGCAATCGACCACGAAAATCCGCCACTCGAACGTTTGCGCTTTCGCATCTGTTCATAACCTACGTGTTTGCCATCCCAGCGCCCATCGAGTGTGAACGGTAGTTGCGAGCTGGAATATCAGTAGGGTAGAAGACACCGGCCCGCCTCGGACGGTTGGTGCCGAAGCAGCTCTAAGCGCAGTCGCACGCGGATGTACAGAGTCCACCTGATAGCAGAACATGGTCGGTGCAGTATGCTCGCAATGGACTGACGAGAGACCGCGATAGGACGTGAGGGTTGTACGGGAGTGACGATGGAGTTCTTGTTGATGAGTTTCTAAATTGTTCGCGTAAAGGAGTCCGAAATGCTTTGGACCATATTCGTGATCCTGCTGATTCTCTGGTTCCTGGGACTGGTCAGCTCCTACACGCTAGGAGGTTATATCCATCTGCTGCTCCTGGTGGCGTTAGTGGTGTTGGTCATCAACTTGGTGACTGGCAGACGAGGAGCAATCTGATCGGCAGGTTTCGGCACAGCGCTCGCCGTGACTGCTTGCGAGCCGGCCTCAATTGTCCTGAACTGGGAAAACGAAATTTTGACCCTCGAGCCTATTTTCCCGGCGGGGAGTCAGGGATCGAGGTGGTAGCCGAAGGTTCGGCTTGCACGCTGACTTCGACCTGAGCGCCTGGTTTCAGGCTCACTTCCTTGCCGTTTTCGTCCGTGAGCTTATTCTCGATGCGAATTTCCTTGTACAAGTGGTCCGCACCCTCGACCGCAATCTGAGCTTTCTCGGGTTCGCTCGGAAGCGGGGATTTGATGATCTTTTCTACGGTTCCGGGAAGGGTCTTCCTCGGCTTCTCACTCATCGGGGTCCTTTCGCCGACGACATAGGGCTGAATGGCCGCTCGGGCACAAAAATTATACAACGGTCGGGCGATTCGATTGATCGCTCGGGTTTTGCCGAGCATGCGCGGCCCCGGGTGTTGGCCAAACCGGAACCTGCGGAGCGCTCGGGGACCGAGATCGCATCGCCTCGGGCGTTTTGCGATTATGGCGTCGTCCGCAACGGGCGTCGCGGGTCCGGCAGGCGAGTACCGGCGTCGTCGGGCCCGCTAGGGCTTGGCCCGCGCGTGAATTTCGACCGTGGACCAGGTCTTATCCGCTGCATGACAAAGTTTTTCTAGCCCGCAATCCGCACACTTCGGGCGTCGCGCCACACAAAGCTTCCGCCCGTGCCAGATCACTTCGTGGGAAAAATCCGTCCACCGCTCGCGAGGAATAATCTGCATCAGATCCTCTTCAATTTTTCGAGCGTCGTCCTGGGTGGTCAGCTCCAAACGGCGGGAGATCCGGGTCACGTGCGTGTCCACGACGACACCTTCATTCTTCTTGAACCACGTTCCCAGTACGACGTTTGCGGTCTTGCGCGCGACTCCCGGAATGCTCAACAACTCGTCCATGCTTTCCGGGACGGCGCCGTGAAGGTCGGTGACCACCTTGCGGGCGGCGCCAACCACGGACTTCGATTTGTTACGAAAAAAACCGGTCGAGCGGATGTCCGGTTCCAACTGCTCGGGCGCGAGCGCCGCGAAGTCCTGAACGGTGGGATACTTCTCAAACAGGATGGGCGTGACCATATTCACCCGCACATCCGTGCACTGCGCGGAAAGGATGGTGGCCACCAGCAACTCCCACGCGTTGCGATGGCTGAGAGCACAAGTGGCATTGGGATAAAGGTCATCGAGGCGGGTGATGATCTGACCTACCCGCTCAGGGGCCCGAGGATCATAACGGGGGGCGGATTTCTTTTTCATCCCGGCTGGTTTGGATGCTCTCCCGGTGAGCATCGACGGTTGCGCCGCAGGGGAGCGAAGCGTCGTGGGCTGCGGCTGGGAACGCTCGAACGAGGGCGCGCTGTTTACGGCTCGCGGCCGCGCCGCTCGGGGCGCACCTTCGTGCTTTCCGCTGCGACTAGGTTGGCGCGGCATAGTTCCGCGTGTCATCGCGACCTCCTCAACAGTTCATGCTACCAAAGCGAAGGGCCTGCGCCGCATCCCTGACGTAACTCCGCGGCAATTGACGGTTTGGCAGCCCGATGAGTAGTCTAAGAACTAAAGGAAAACCTGTGGCCGTAAAGAGTATCAAACTTGGACAAGTCTGGCGCCACGACGCAACTGGGCAGGACCACCTCGTCACCAAAGTGTACAGCGAGGTATTCACCCAATACGCCGTACTGCGCCCCGCCGAGGTTACCGCGCCCGATGCTCCGGTGGTGAAGGTCAAAGTGGCAAAATCGGCAGAGGGCGTGTCCTTGCCCGGTTTCAGCTTCACCCAGGAAGGGGCGTTCTGAACAGCCGTGTTCGTCATCCTGAGCGAGGCGTTGGATCCGCCTTTATGCTTCTGACCGCATGACCGAAAAAGTCCTCACCGTAGTTTTCGTCTTCATCAATTCCGTCGTGGCGGCCACCGGCTATGCCGGTATCGCGCTGCTCATGGCCATCGAGTCTGCCTGCATTCCCTTGCCGTCCGAACTGATCATGCCGTTTGCCGGCTACCTGGTTTATACCGGAGCAATGAAATTAATCTGGGCGGCGACCGCCGGCGCCATCGGATGCAATCTGGGCTCGCTGGTCGCCTATGAAATCGGCTGCTACGGTGGCCGCCCGTTGGTCGAACGCTATGGCCGTTGGATACTGATGGGCCGCCGCGAACTCGAATGGGCCGACCACTTTTTTTGGCGCTGGGGTTATATGGCGGTGTTCATCGGGCGCTTACTGCCAGTCATCCGCACCTTCATCGCCCTGCCTGCCGGAGTGGCCCGCATGCCGCGTGGAAAATTCCACCTCTACACTTTTCTTGGATCGTGGCCCTGGTGTTTCGCGCTTGCTTACTTCGGTATGAAACTCGGCGAAAACTGGCGCTCGCTAGGAAAGTACTTCCACAAATTCGACGCAGTGATCGGTGCGTTTCTGCTGGCCGGGGTCGTCTGGTTCCTCTGGTCGCACTGGCAGAATCGCCTGCGCACCGCCGAATAGTCGGGCCGCTGACTGGACTGCCCGAGTCGCAGGCCCGGTTCAGTTCCGCGGCTCGCAGGATCCGATCGAGAAGCGGAGCGCGGTGCACGCTTTCTCCAGGGGCCGGGCCCACTGCCCTGCCACCCGCCTTGCATTTCCGCAGGACGTCCAGAGCAACCTGGCGCACTTTGCCTTGTTTCCCGTGGCTTCCTCCTCGTCTGATTCCGACCGGTGCACGACCGCGGTGCCGACCAACGTGCGAATCTTGCGACCTGTGGAACAACCGATGGAGAGCGAATCAGTGCGGCGAGAGAATTGTCCAGCGCCGCTCCATTCCCGCGCTGCCGCGCGGCTACTCGACAGTCACTTTCTCCATCCCCCTCAAGTGTGTAATCTCACGCTAGGACCATACTGGCATGGGATTTCTAAGCTACCTTTTATACCCGTGGGGCTTCCTCCTTCAAGGACTGGCGATTGTCCACTTCATCCGCCGCCGTCCCGATACCTATTGGATTTTTATTATCCTCTTCCTGGGCGCGCCGGGAGCGATTATCTATCTGGCAGTGGAAGCGCTCCCCGACGTCGGCCTGCTGGGCCAGTCCTTCAAAGTCTTCCCGCGCCGCAAGCGGATTCGCGAACTCGAAGCCGAGATCCGCGATAACCCGTCGGCAGGAAACTACGAGGAGCTGGGCGATCTTTACATGGATGATGGCGAACTCGCCGAGGCGCGAACCGCCTTCGACCAGGCCATTGCCGCCCGTGCCGATACGCCCGATCCCTTTTATCGTCGCGGAGTTTGCGCTATCCAGTTGGGGGACGCCGCGGCGGCAATACCGGATCTGGAACGGGTCGTCGGCAAGGAGCCCGACTATGATTTCCAGCGCGCTGCCGGGTTGTTAGCCCACGCCTACGCGCAGGCCGGCCAAAAAGAAAAGGCCGAAGCCCTGTTCCGCCAGGTAACCGTCACCTCGACCCTGTCCGAGACCTATCTGAATTTCGCGGAGCTGCTGGCCTCCGAGGGACGCAACGCCGAAGCCCGAGATTGGGCCCAGAAAGTGCTCGACAAGAGACCGACCATGCCCGGTTACCTGCGCCGGCGCGAGCGTCCGTGGTTCCGCAGGGCGAGTGAGGTTTTGAAGCGACTGCGGGCGTAAGGCAACCCGGACCTCGCGTTTGGTTCGCGAAGATGCCGGGCCATCCCCGGTCGATTGCCGACTGCGGCGGTGGAATTTTCCCCCACGCGACAGGCAAAAGATGGGGAACAATCCGGTGCCTGATGCCGATCTTCCTTGCTGCCCGAAGGGCGGTCCCGGGCCGGCGGCCGCACCTATCGTGGGGAGCGCCTGCAGGCCCTGGGGAGCGCGGCGGCGCAGGATAGCAAAGCGGGAATGATGGACCGTCATGATGTTGTCATGCGGGCGGTGCTATCCTTGCCCTCCATGCGAATTTCCTACCTAGAATGTACCCGCTGCGGAGAGCATCTTTCTGCGGATCGCCCCCAGAATCTATGCCCCAAAGACGGCGGCATACTTTACGTCCGCTACGATCTGGCCAGCCTGAAAGGGAAGTTACGCCGCGAAGATTTTGCCGGCCGTGTGACCAGCATGTGGCGCTATGCCGAAGTTCTTCCCGATGCCAGGCCGGTAACGCTCGGCGAGGGATTCACTCCCATGCTTCCCAGCCGCGAGCATCCGAACCTCTACATCAAAGATGAAGGCCTGAATCCAACCGGGTCCTTCAAAGCCCGCGGTATGTCAGCTGCAGTTTCGATGGCAACGCACTACGGTCTAAAGAAACTGGCCGCTCCGTCTGCGGGAAACGCCGGCGGCGCGCTGGCGGCCTACGCGGCGGCGGCGGGCAGCGAAGCTCACGTGTTCATGCCGAGGGATGTCCCCATCGCGAATCGTATGGAATGCGATTACTACGGCGCACACGTTACGCTGGTCGACGGATTGATCAGCGACTGCGGACGCATGGTTGCGGAACGCAAAGACCAGGAAGGATGGTTCGATGTCTCGACTCTCAAAGAGCCGTTCCGTCTCGAGGGCAAGAAAACCATGGGCTACGAGGTTGCCGAACAGCTCGGGTGGGAGCTTCCGCAAGGCATCATCTATCCGACAGGCGGCGGAGTGGGCATGATCGGAATGTGGAAGGCCTTCGCCGAGATGGAGGAGCTCGGATGGATCGGCAGCGAGCGCCCGAAAATGGTCACAGTGCAAGCCGCCGGTTGCGCGCCGATTGTCAAGGCGTGGGAAGAAGGGAAAACGACGTCCGAGATGTGGACCGGGGCGGAGACGTTTGCTGCGGGGCTGCGCGTGCCGAAGGCGTATGGCGATTACCTGATTTTGGAGATCCTCAAAAGGAGCCAAGGGGCGGCGGTTGCCGCGACCGATGAGGAAATTCTCGCCGCAACGCGGCACTGGGCCAGTGTCGAGGGCGTATTTGCCGCTCCGGAGGGCGCCGCATCCCTGGTTGCCTACCAGAAGCTGCGCGCGCGCGGATTCTTTCGCCCGGCAGATACGGTCGTGCTCTTCAACACGGGATCGGCTTACAAATATCTTGACATGATCGAAGGGCAGGCAAAAAAGGCGAAGCCGGAGACCCTGCCGTCGCGCAGCCTTGGCGGAATCATTGGACCATACTGAAGCTAGAAACAGGTGTAGGGACGGGTCCATTCTCCGTCGAAGCCGGCGACACCGGGCAACTGCCGGCGCATCCAGGCTATGGTCTTCGGCTTTCACCGGAATTCGCAGCGGCTTCAGCGCGAAGAGATGGTCCGCCGGCAACTCGCCGGGCGCGGCATTTGTGACGTGCGGGTACTCGATGCCATGCGCAACGTGCCGCGGCACACCTTTGTTCCCGAGAGCTCGCAAGGGAACGCTTACGCGGACCACCCCCTGCCTATCGGCATGGGGCAAACAATTTCTCAGCCTTACATCGTGGCTGCGATGCTCGAGCCTCTTCGCCTCCAGGCCACCGATCGCGTGCTTGAGGTCGGGACCGGTTCCGGCTATTTGACGGCACTGCTTTCCCGGCTCTGCGCCGAAGTGTATTCGATCGAGCGTCACGCGCAACTTGCGTTCTTGGCGGAAAATACGCTGCGTCGGTTGGATTTTCGCAACGTGCACATAAGGGTCGGCGACGGCACCCAGGGCTGGCCGGAGCCGATGTCGTTCGACGCCATCCTGGTTTCGGCCGCGGCCGCCGAGATGCCGCCTGCTCTGTTTGCTCAGTTGCGCGAGGGCGGACTCATGATACTGCCGATCGGGACCCCCTCCAGCCAAGATTTGCAGTTGATTCGCAAGGCCAACGGACAGCCCGAGGTGCGAAGGCTCGAACCCTGCCGCTTTGTGCCCCTGGTCGGAAGCGACGGGGAACCGTGAAACGCTGCCGGGCGGTAGCAGGAAAACACGGTGACGGCGGGGGCAGCGGAAGTCGACGCCGGCTGGCCCCCCTCGATTCGACCAACGGTTGCTACAATATGCCGTGGGCTGGCTCCGAAATCTGAAGGTCACACTGGACATGATCAAGTGGGAGCACTCGATCTTTGCGCTCCCGTTTGCCCTCTGTGGGGCCCTGCTGGCGGCTGGCGGTGTGCCCGCGGGGCGCCAACTGGGGTGGATTGTCGTTGCCATGGTCGCGGCGCGTTCGGCCGCCATGGCGTTCAATCGCCTGGCCGACGCCTCGATTGACGCCGCCAACCCCCGCACCGCAACGCGCGCGTTGCCCACCGGGCAACTGACACCCCTGTTCGTGAGCACGTTTGTTGTCGTCGCCTGCGGAATTTTTGTCCTCGCCGCTTCCCAGCTAAACCGCCTCACGCTGCTGCTTTCGCCGGTTGCGCTGGCGGTGATCCTTCTTTATTCCTACACCAAGCGTTTTACGCGCTGGTCGCACCTGGTTCTGGGTTTCGCGCTCGGCATCGCTCCGGCGGCTGCCTGGATCGCGATTCGTGGTTCGCTTGATCCGCGAATCCTGCTGCTCACCGCCGCGGTGACGTTCTGGGTCGGCGGATTCGACGTGATCTACGCCTGTCAGGATCACGACTACGACCGCAGTCATGGCTTGCATTCGCTGCCGCGCGATCTCGGGATCAAAAATGCGCTGTTCACCGCCCGTCTGTTCCACATCCTGATGCTTGGACTGCTGATCGCGCTGATCCTCACGTTCGCCTTAGGCAAGCTGGCGATGGTGGGAGTCGCCGCCGTGGCTGCGCTCTTGCTCTACGAGCACACGCTCGTCCACCACGACGACCTGAGCAAGGTGAACGCCGCTTTCTTCACCATGAATGGCGTGATCTCGGTCGTTTTCCTGCTGTTCGTGGCGGGCGATCTGGTCCTGCGACGGTAATCGAGACCCTGCCCTGCTCAGCGGTCGACGCGTAACAGCATAAGGGTGCCGTTATCGAGCTTGACGTTATTCTTGTCCGAGGTGAGCAGCGAGCCCCGGGTTGGATCGGTCGCGGCCGAAAGGTTCAGGTGGGCGATGCCGACAACTCCGCGGGTTTCTCCAGTGATCTGCGGCGGAGCCTGTTGTTGCACGGGCGCCTCCGTCGGTGCGCTGCCCGAAGCCTGGGGCATAGTCGGCGCCGGAGAACCGGCTCCCGGAGATGCCGGCCGCGTGCCGCCGGACATGGGGCCCGGTTCCGCTGGAGCCGCAGCCGGCGTTGCGGGCAAATTGCGATTCGGAGGAGCGATGACTGCCTGGATCGACATGGGCATTGGCATCGGTTCGCCATCTTTCAGAACCACGTGATCGAAAGTGATAGCCAGTTCTGATTCGGCCTGCTGTTTTGTCCGCGGTTGCGCTTCGGTCACATGGCCGATCACTTTGGTATCCTTCGGCACAATCACGATACCCGTGTTGCTGCGCAGGTCTTCGGTCACCTTGGCCACAACCTCATCGCCCGTCTTTGCTTTCTTAGCGTCGACGGTCTTGGCGAGTTCGACCGGGAGAACGCTGCCCGCCGCGATTCGCTGGGCAGCCTCAGCGGGAGCCGAGGGCGCGCTTGCGGCAGGCGGCGCCGCCTGCACCTCGGTTGGGGATTGCGGCGATTGCGCTGCCAGAATTCGACAGAATAGGGTGGCGACTGAAACTGCCATCAGAACTCGGTTCATAAGCGATCTCCTCGAGAAGCGGCGCAGTTCGATACCCGGCCGACACCCGGCCTGCCGGGATCGTCTAATAGATGCGATATTTGATCCGAGGGTAGACGGTTCGCCGATGGTGACCGCAAGGTTTTTGCCAGCCTCGGCGGACGCTCAAAAGGGGAGGGCAGGGGGCAGGAATCGGCTGGGAAAGTGCCGTTCACCATCAGCCTTGGGTTATCATAAACAGACGATGTCTGCTTCGCATTCATTCCAGACCGATGATCCGCGCCTGGTCCCGATCCAGGAGAAAGTCCTCGCCGGCCAACGCCTGAACCAGGCCGATGCGCTCACCCTCTACGCAACCGGCGATATTCTCGCCGTCGGTTGGCTGGCCAACTGGGTTCGTGAACGAAAGCACGGCGACAAGGCCTACTTCAACGTCAACCGCCATATCAATCCGACCAATGTGTGCGTGGCGGCCTGCCGTCTGTGCGCGTTTGGGCGCAAGAAAGATACTCCCGGCGCTTACACCATGGCACTCGAGGAAGCCTTCGAGACGGCCGCGTCCGGCTATACCGAGGCAGTCACAGAGTTTCACATTGTCGGCGGACTGCATCCTGATTTGCCCTTCCAATATTTTCTCGACCTCGTGTCCGGATTGAAACAGCGTTTCCCGCAAGTTCACATGAAAGCCTTCACCATGGTGGAAGTTGCCTACCTGGCAAGAAGGTCGAAACTGACCATCCGGGAGACATTGGAAAAAATGAAAACGGCGGGTGTCGACTCGCTCCCCGGCGGCGGCGCTGAGATTTTTTCCGACCGCGTGCGGCACATCATCTGCGATCACAAAATCGATGGCGATCAATGGCTGGATACCGCGCGCCTAGCCCACCAGATCGGGCTGAAATCGAACGCCACCATGCTCTACGGCCACATCGAGGACGACGAGGACCGCGTCGACCACCTGCTCAAACTGCGGGCCCTGCAGGATGAAACCGGCGGCTTCCAGACGTTTATTCCGCTCGCCTTTCATCCCGCCAACACGCCTCTGCAGCATCTATTTACGACCACTGGCATGACCGACATCAAGCAGATTGCCGTCAGCCGCCTGGTGCTCGACAACTTCGCACACATCAAGTCCTACTGGCAGATGATGACGCCGAAGATCGCGCAGATCTCTCTCCGCTTCGGCGCCGACGACATCGACGGTACGGTGATCGAAGAAAAAATTTACCACGATGCGGGAGCGACCACTCCCCAGGGCCTGCGGCGTCACGATCTGGTCCGCTTGATTCAAGAAGCCGGACGCGAACCGATCGAGCGGGACACTCTCTATCGGCCGGTTACGCGGACCGAAACTTCGTTTACCGTATCCGTGTAGTCGGGAACCGCCTAGGCCGTCTTCGCCAGCCTGAGTTCCTCCGGTCCGCGTACGGAGTAATGCTGCTCGGGAACCGGGAAACCGGCCTGGGTAAAGGTCTCGCGCAGCAGTCGGTTGGTATCGAAATACACCTGCCAGTAGTGCTGGTTACTGCAGTAGGGGCGGACGGCGAGTACGGCGCCCGAAAGATTGAAGCTCAGGATCTCGACATCGGGGGCAGGCTCGGCCAATACGTTCGGCACCTTCGAGAGCCCCGGTCTCAGCAAGGCGATCGCCACCTGCGGGTCGACGCCATGCGCCAACTGCGCCGTGAGGTCGACACGCCGATAGGGGTTCGCCGAAAAATTCTGGATTGTGTCGGCGAAAATCTTTCCATTGCCAATCATGGTCTTGACGTTGTCGGCCGTATCGACGGTTGTAGCAAAAAGGCCGATTTCCTGGACCGTGCCGGTCACTCCCGCGGCAGTGATGAAATCCCCGACCTTGAACGGCTGCAGGATCACCAAGAATACGCCGCCGGCAAAGTTCGATAACAGCCCCGACCAGGCCATGCCAATGGCAACACCTGCTGCGGCAATCAGCGCCGCAAAGCTGGTGGTCTCGACTCCGAAAAACCCCAGGACGGCGATGACAAGGACGATATTCAACAGCGCCGCTACGGCGGAGTGGATGTAGCGGATCAGCGTGGGGTCAATCTTCTGCTTCGTCAGGGCGCTTCCAATCACGCGAAGCGAGAGGCCGATCAGCCATCGGCCAATGATCCAGATGGCAATCGCCCCCAGAATTTTCAAGCCAACAGTGGTGAGTATGGTGGTTACAGTCTGCAGGATGGCACTGGGGTTGAGGTTCATCACTTCTCCTTATGGCGGACGCTGGGCGCAACCGGCTGAGTTGAGGAGACATTTTACCTACCGGAAGGCCGTTTGGCTACGCCCAACTTGCGGGGGATTGCGGGGAGCGAAAAACCGGAGAGCCGCCAACTGGAACCTTCTTGCCCCCGGCGCATCCAATCTTCATGGCCAAAGAACAGACGGCAAGTTTTGGTGGCGGATGTTTCTGGTGCATCGAGGCCGTGTTTCAGCGACTCGCCGGTGTAATCCACGTCGAGTCCGGATACATGGGTGGAGGCGCCGATAACGCCACTTACAAACAGGTATGCAACGGCGACACCGGGCATGTGGAGGTTGTGCGCGTCACCTTCGATCCCGACCGGATCAGCTATCGCGAGTTACTCGACGTGTTTTTCGCAGTGCACGATCCGACCACGCTCAACCGTCAGGGAAACGATGCCGGCGAACAGTATCGCTCCGTCATCTTCTACTCCGATGAAGAGCAGCAGCGCATTGCCGAGGATGTGATTGCGGAGATGACTGCGGCGAAGGTGTTTCCTGATCCGATCGTGACCGCGGTCGAACCGGCCGAGGTTTTCCACTTGGCCGAGAACTACCATCAGAATTACTACAACGAGAATTCCCGCCAGCCGTATTGCATGTTCGTAATTTCGCCGAAGCTGGCAAAAGTGGAGAAGAAGTTTGCTGAAAAAATTAGAGCGTGAGCAGGAAACGCCCGGTCGTCCGCGAATTCAGGGCGGAATCTAAGCCGCGGAGTCGTTCCCGGCCGGCACCGGGTCGGCCCGTTCGTCCAAGAGCAGTCGTCGCAGAGTGCGCAGATCGTTGAGTAGCCGGCTGCTGGTCTTCAGGTGCTGCTCCAGTTTGTCCAGCTTGAATTGCACAACGCGCAGAGCCTCGACCCGGCGTTTCAGTGTAGTTTGCGTAGCCGCATCGAGATCGTCTGCAATCTCGCTCTTGGCTTCGGCAATGGCCTCGACCAAAAGGCGAACGTATTGCTGGGCATTCTCGACGGTGTCAAATGGGGTCTGAACGGTACTGTTCACGAAAGCCTTATCGAGAGCGCAAGCCGCGATCAGAAAAACCAAGCAGTCGCCGCGCCGAGTTGCAACGCTTCAGGGTTGCGGTTTCTATTCTACGGTCCAAGCCTGTCGGGCGCAAATCGTCCCCAACGCTAACCCTCCCGGCAGGGCGACCGAGCGCTTTCGTCGCCCGCTTCGCCGAGACCATGACGTCTCCCTGTTATCTCGGGCAATGACGGTCGCTCCCCACCGTTTTCCCGGGCTCGATTTTGCCGCGAAACCATTATGATGGTTACGCGAGAAGGGCGCCGAGTATTGCGGCGAATTGTACAGCGTGTCAGCGTGCATGCTGGAGCAAACCATCTGATGCCGCCGAAACCAACCCAGGGGAGCCCTTCAATTGAGACTCCGACCCCCTCCATGCAACCCGCGCTCGCCGATTCCACCCTGCGGACGCTGCCCTGGCTCATCGCCGTCGCGTTTTTTATGGAGTCGCTCGACACCACAATTCTCAACACCGGTGTGCCGACCATCGCCGCCGCGTTGCACGTTGCTCCCCTGAGCATGAAGTCCGTGCTGGCAAGCTACACGCTGAGCCTGGCGGTCTTCATTCCGATCAGCGGCTGGATGGCGGATCGCTTCGGAACGCGCCGCGTCTTCGCCTCGGCCATCGGCATCTTCACGCTGGGATCATTTCTCTGCGGCATATCGAGCGACATCCACCTGCTGGTAGCGTGCCGTATTCTCCAGGGCTGCGGCGGATCGATGATGGTGCCCGTCGGCCGCCTTACTCTGGTCCGCACATTTGCCAAGTCCGAACTGGTTCGCGCCATGAGCTTCGTCGCGATTCCCAGTCTGGTTGGGCCGATGCTCGGACCGATCGCCGGCGGAGTTATCGTTTCCTACCTGCACTGGAGATTTATCTTCTTCGTTAATATTCCGATCGGCCTCGTCGGTTTATATACGGTCTACCGGCATCTCCCGGATTATCGCGAGCACACCGATCCCCTCGATGTGGTCGGCCTCGTTCTTTTTGGTTCTGGGGTCGCGCTGCTCTCTTACGTGCTCGAAGTGTTTGGCGAACATTCTCTGAACGCACGCGAAATCACGGGTCTTCTGGCGCTTGCCCTCCTTCTTTTGGCGGGCTACGGACTTCACGCCATGAAGACACCCCACCCCATGCTGCGCCTCGCCCTGTTTCGCATTCGCACCTTTCGCGCGGCTGTGAGCGGAAGTTTCCTGACCCGTCTTGGCATCGGGGGCATTCCCTTTCTGTTCCCCCTTTTGTACCAAGTGGGGCTCGGGTTCTCTCCGGTTCAGTCCGGCCTGCTTATGATGCCGCAGGCCATCGCGGCCATGGGCCTGAAGGTGGTCATGCCACGTATCCTGGCGAGTCTGGGTTATCGCGCTGTGCTGGTTTCGAATACGCTCATTCTCGGCCTGATGATCTGCTTGTTTGCGACCATCGGGCTCGGGACGCCAGTTTGGCTCGTCGTCGCAGAAGTGTTCTGCTATGGGTTCTTTACGTCGCTGCAATACACCAGCATGAACACCCTGGTTTATGCAGAAATCACCGAAGAACTGGCAAGCAGCGCCAGTTCAATCGCCAGCACCGTGCAGCAGATGGCCGTCAGTTTCGGTGTTGCTTCGGCCTCGCTGGTAACGGCCTTGTTCCTCCCCGATCGCAATCGTTCCAACCCGCAGCAATTTATGCACGGCATCCACCGCGCGTTCTTCGTCATGGGCGGGATGACTCTGCTCTCCACCATGGTCTTTCGGGAACTGAAAAAGGGGGACGGAGAAGCCGTTAGCCAGGCAAAAGCGCTCCATGGAGGGTAAGGCAGCCCCAAACGTCCGTAAACGGCCGTTCCGTTCAGAACCCCCTTCACGAAAATCAAAACGCGAAACCGCGATGTCACGCCGACTGTCTCTTGACGGGAGGTTCAACGCCGCTCCACGCGCCACGCGAACTCGGCGATACACACTGCGGGTTGCGACCACAAACCGAGTCGCAGGTTGTGTCCCATTCCCTCGATCAGGACCAATTCTGAGCCGCGAATGGTTTCCGCCGTCGCTCGCGCGCCATTGACGTTTGCGCGATCGCGCCTCCCCTGGACGCACCGACAACGGGGCTTCTCCAAGCCCGGTGCGTCCAGAAAGCCCACGGCGTCGGCTGTCATATCCGATAGCGTGTACGACACCGACGGCAGATCCCTGGCAAGCGCGGTCCGGAGGCGGGGAATCTGTCAGGTGTGCGGAGAGCCCGACGTCGCGATCGTCGAAGCGGATGACCTGCAGACCACCGTCAACGAGCGCCTGACAGAATGTGTCCGGCTAATGAATGGACTGCGCGGCGATCCCCATAATGAACAGCACCACAGGCACATCGCGATTCCCGAGGCGCCGGTAGGCGATATCGATCCCTGCGGGCCCGACCTTCGTTGCCTTCTCGCCTACGATAGAAGCATCGAACTCGTTCACTGGCTCTGAAATGCCGATCGCCCCTTTTCCGCGCGGAACGGGTGTGAGTGATATGGCGTTGAGCCAACTGAAACATTACTTGTACAAGGTAAACGCCGGCAATCAGGACTGGCTCTCGTTCCACACGTACAAGAAGTCGTTGTCGCTTGCGGTTTTAACATTACGGTCGGCTTTATGAATCGCGCGATTGAGCGCCGACCGCACATTTTCCTTGCTTTCCTCTAATTCTGCCAACGGCACTTTGAGCGCAACGCCGTCCGCCAATTGATCGAGGTCGGAGAGAATCTGCGTGACGATCTGCTTGTGCTTTCCGTTGCGGCCTTGCGGAACATCCACCTGTGGCATGGTCTTGAAGTTCATCGGTTTTTTTTGGCCTGATTCATCCGAGCAGGCCTCCAGAATGGAGAAATAGTTAACCTAACGTTACGCAATCGTAATATAACGTTACGACACCGTGCAAGCACAGAATCAATCCATTAAATAAAACCTGCAGTCGTGATCGCGGCGTCCAGGTGAACAACGCACAAATCTCGGTATTTGAGCAACTTAACGCGCTAAAGCCGAAGCAAAGACCTGTCCAAAAGATGTCACCCGTACGACCTCAGGACTGGTACGGTATGGATTAGCGAGGCTTCCAATGAAAGCGTCGAATACACATTTTGAGCAGATTCCCGTGGAGAAGGTAAGGAAGATTGCCAAAGAATTCGCTAACAACAATGCTATTGCAAATGACGAGGTGACCACCGAAACGCCAGATGCCGTGGCACCGCAGCAGAAACGATGGCGTGAAATGGCTCAAAAGGTCCAAGTCGAGAAAGACCCTCAGAAGATGATCAAGTTGGTTGAGCAACTCATTTCCGCCTTCGACGAAGAACAACGTCTGAGAAAGACCCTGGGGTCGGGGCCTGCAACTTAGGCCCGGCGGCGGTTTCGAACCTCCATGATCCGCCGTCGACTCTTGGCCTAGTTGGGCCCGGAGAAGGCTCCTGATTTGCTCGAAGAGCGCATGGATTTTGTCGGTATCGGTCTCAGCGGCAACTTCCTTAACCAGTTCTCGGAGCTGTCTTAGCGATTGGTCCGATCCTGCCTGCGCTCTCTTTGCGTCCGTCAATCACGCCTCCAGAATCAATATTCGAGATCTTCAGCAGGGGAAATGTCCATACGCTTCCTACAGTATGGAGCGCAAGGAAATCCTATCGGCGATTAACTGTTGTCAGCAGGGCAGGTTTTGAACCTGGGGCCAGGCTTCGTTGACACTGCAGATGCGGTGCTCTGCCAGCGTAGCCGCCACAGGGTGGTCGAGCCCTCGGGCCTGATAGAAATCGTTACTAAACTCGGTTTGCAGGATGAGATCCGCCGTTCGGATGAATCTCGCTACGATCATCGCCTCCATGGGGTGCTCTTGGTCGCCCAAGGTATGACCTGTCCGGAAGTGGCCCGTCTTTTGGGCGATGCGCCACGGTCGGTGGAGTATTGGGTGGGTCGTTTTGAACGAGACGGTCTGGCGGGATTATTGGAGGGAGAACGACCGGGACGGCCGCGACGCTTGACCGAAAAACAACTGGCAGGGGTGGATCG